>JAABUH010001147.1_pt1 | contig 31699 bp, 28 predicted proteins | sample 5559121 | NCBI WGS metagenome assembly JAABUH01 (sample SAMN10711871, study PRJNA513364) | rock metagenome | isolation source: Antarctica rocks | place: Antarctica: Victoria Land, Battleship Promontory nord | collected 2015-12-28
CACGGCACCCACCGCCCCTCGACGTGGGCGACCCTCCGCGCGCGGGCGCGTCCTCCCGTTCTCGCCTCCCGCCGTACCACCCGAGAGGTCCGCCGCATGATCACGCTTGCGTGTGGCTATACCGCGTCGTGTGCATAACGCGATTATGCCTGGTTGTCCGCCCCACTATCAGGGTGTCGCGCTTTGTGCCCGACCGAGACATGTAGAACGGGATTGCCGGCGTGTCCTAACTTGGTACCCTGGGTCTGCGTCGTCGGAACGGCGCCCGTGGACGATGGCACGGGCTTGCCGTTGTCCGTCATCGAGGCGGACCGGCCATACCGCGGGAAGGAACGAACCGATCCGCGCACGACGTCAGGGGCGAGACTGGCGCGTAGCGGCGCCGTAGCGCAGTCCGTCGATGAGGAGCGCGACCATGCGTTGACTGTACGCGACGCCCTCGTCTGCCGCGGGCTGGCACAGAGTGGCGACGGCGTACAGGAGATCCTTCGGGCTGATGTCGGCACGAATCTCGCCACTCGCCGTCGCGGCGTCGAGCAGTGACCCGAGGGTGGGTCCGAGTCGCTGCATGAAGTAGCCGGGCAGTTCATCGAAGGCCGGATCGCCGGAGTGAAGGGCTGTCGCGAGCCCTCGTTTGGTCGCGAGGAACGCGGTGTACCAGTGGAGCCACGTCGCGAGGGCGACTCCTGGCGCGTGCGCGGCGCTCAGCGCCGGGGCCGCGTCGGCGCAGGCATCCACCTCGCGCCGAAAGACGGCCTTGACCAGGTCCGAGCGCCGCGGGAAGTGCCGGTAGAGCGTTCCGACGCCGACGCCAGCCAGATCAGCGATCTCTTTGGCGGGCACGTCCACGCCTGAGGTGCCGAAGACGGCCTTCGCCGCTTCAAGCAAGGCGTCGCTGTTGCGCTGCGCGTCGACGCGCAGCCGACGCGGCACGCGTTCGCGTGCGCCCGGACCCGCAGAGCCGGTCGCGTCGGCTCCGGTCGGCGCCGTGTTCCCCGCCATGACACCCCTTCGCTTGCTTTCTGGAAAGGTTTTCCGTATACTTACGGAAGAGCGTTCCTCTTCAGTCCAGTGTACGGCATCGGAGGAACGCTCACCGCGCATCGACCCCTATAACTCGAGGAGAAAACCGCATGCAGTACCGCACCCTCGGCCGGACCGGCATCAAGGTCAGTCCCTACGCGCTCGGCGCCATGATGTTCGGGGCCATCGGGGCCATCGGGGCCATCGGCAACCCCGACCACGACGACGCGATCCGCATCATCCACAAAGCACTGGTCGCGGGGATCAACCTCATCGACACCGCCGACGTGTACTCCTACGGCGAGTCCGAAGAGATCGTGGGGAAGGCGCTCAAGGGACGCCGCGACGACGTCGTCCTCGCGACCAAGCTAAGTCGCCCCATGAGTGACGATCCCAATCAGCATGGCGCCTCGCGGCGCTGGATCATGACCGCGGTCGAGAACTCGCTGCGCCGCCTGCAGACCGACCACATCGACCTCTACCAAATCCACCGACCGGACCCCGACACCGACATCGAGGAGACGCTCTCCGCGCTCTCGGACCTGATCCACAGCGGCAAGGTCCGCGCGATCGGCTCGTCCACGATGCCCGCCTCCGACATCGTCGAAGCCCAGTGGGTGGCCGAGCGACGCGGCCTTGAGCGGTTCCGCACCGAGCAGCCGCCCTACTCGATCCTCAACCGCGGCATCGAAGCCGAGGTCCTGCCCGTCGCCCGTCGCTACGGCATGGGCGCCCTGGTGTGGAGCCCGCTCGCGAAGGGGATGCTCACCGGGCGCATCCGCAAGGGCCAGCAGACCGACCTGCGCCGTGCGACCATGCTCACGAGCCTCCGTGACGAGCGTCGGCTCGACGCCGTCGAGCAGCTCATTCCGCTCGCCGACGAGGCGGGCCTGTCTCTGACGCACCTCGCAATGGGGTTCGCGGTCGCTCACCCCGACGTGACCAGCGCGATCATCGGGCCGCGCACGATGGAGCAGCTCGACGACCTGCTCGCCGGCGTCGACGTCACGCTCACCGACGAGATCCTTGACCGGATCGATGAGATCGTTGCACCCGGGACGACTGTCGGCATGCCCGACGAGGCCGCCTATCTGCCCCCGGCCCTTCAGCGTTCGAACCTGCGCCGCCGACCGGTCGACGAACGCGCTGCCGCCTGAGCGCATCCCCGTACCGCTCGCGCACGGCGGGCGCATCCGCAGCACCCGCCGTGGCCGTGCTCCTGGAACCCTGGAACGGAACGTGGCCAACGGTACGTTCAGCATCGCGATCGCCCAAGCCTTAACGCGCCTTTTTGAGTACGCCGGCCTCGCCCTGTGGGCCGCCATGTCCCACGGTAGACCACGCTGCATCGCGGCAACCATCCGTGCCTTCGCCTCCTGACGTTGAGCGGTCGTCATGCTTCCTCCTCGTACTCGATGACCCCGTGCGCCGATTCCGCCCCCGTCGCGGTCCCCCGGAGGAACACGAGAGCGAGGACGCCGGCGATGAGGTACACGCTCGCCTGGACGTTCAGCAGCGGCAGCACCCCAAGGCGGTCGCCCACGGCGCCGGCCAGCGCCATCAGGGAGTCACGCCACGCGCCGTTGCGGGACATCTAGAACGGGACGGCCTGCGTCGGCGACTGTGAACACAAGCCGGCGCCCGTCCGGGAGCTGCGGCCGCGCGTCGTAAACCTTGGCGCCGACGGCGGCGAGGTCGCGGTTGAGTTGACGGTCATCGAAGGGGGGAAGAAAGGAAAGAGCGCCGCTGGTACCAGTGGCGCCGTGTCTTGATCGCGACAGGCTCAACCGTCACGCCCAGTCGTTGTTCCGGGGCGGTTCACTGCGCACCCCTAGCGCGCCCCTCTTGACAACCATGGGCGCATCTTCTACTATACTGCTATGGTCATATGAGTATAGAAACAGGAGAGGTGATGATTGCCTTCTATCTCGACAGCAAGTCCGGCCTCGTCCCGTATTTGCAGCTGGCGCAGCAAGTGCGGCACGCGCTGCGCCTGGGGCAGCTGCAGGTGGGCGACCAGCTACCGACCGTCAAAGAGGTCGTCGCTGACTTAGCCATCAACCCCAACACCGTGTTCAAGGCCTACCGCGAACTCGAACACGAGGGTCTGGTCGCCAGCCGGCCGGGGCAGGGCACGTTCGTCACGCGCAGCCTGGCCCACCCCTCCATGCGTGACCAGGTGGCCTTGCGCCAGCGCCTCGTCGGCTGGCTCCACGATGCCTACGCGGCTGGCTGGGACGAGGAGAGCATCGTCGCCCTCGTCACCATGACCCTGCGTGAGAGCGCGACGGAGGGTGTCGCATGACTGCTGCGCTACAGGCCACGGCCCTGGGTAAGCGCTACGGCCACACATGGGCCTTGCGCGACTGCACCCTGACGCTCCCGGACGGCCGTGTCGCCGCCCTCGTCGGCCCCAACGGCGCCGGGAAGACGACCCTCTTGCAGCTCGCGGTCGGGTTGACCGCACCCACCTGCGGTCACATCACGATCTTTGGCCTCGCTCCGCACGCCCATCCCAAAGAGGTGTTGCCGCGCATCGGCTTCGTGGCCCAGGAGCAGCCGCTCTACCGGGGCTTCACCGTCGCCGAGATGCTCACGGTGGGGCGCAAATTGAACCATCCCTGGGACAATGCCGTCGCCGAGGAGCGGCTCGCGCGGCTCGGCATCCCCTTGGGTCGCCGTATTGGCCAACTCTCGGGTGGCCAGCGCTCCCAGGTCGCCCTGGCGCTGGCGCTCGCCAAGCGACCGCAGCTGCTCGTGCTGGACGAGCCCGCCGCCGCGCTCGATCCCTTGGCCCGGCGCGCCTTCCTCCAGACCCTCATGGAAGCCGCCGCCGAGAGCGGAGTGACCGTCTTGTTCTCCTCCCACGTCATCGCCGACCTGGAGCGCGTCTGCGACTACCTCATCATCCTGTCGGCGTCCCAGGTGCAGCTCGTCGGCGACATCGACACGATTGTCCAGGGCCACAAGCTCCTGGTCGGCCCCCCGCCGCGATCCCGGCGCGCTCGACCGCCGGCTCCCGGTGATCCACGCGCGCCACAGCGAGCGGCAAACGCATCTCCTGGTGCGCACCACCGCCCCCATCTATGACCCGTCATGGGACGTGCGCGACGTCGCGTTCGAGGACATCGTCCTCGGCTATCTGGACCACCACGCCCAGGGGACGGCGGTGCGGCCGGACCGCTTAATGGAGGTATCCGCATGATCTGGCTGACCTTCCGACAGCAACGCTTGGAGACACTCATCGGCGGTGGGGTCGTGGCGCTGGTGGCCGCGCTCCTGCGCCTGACAGGCCTCGATATGCACGCCGTCTTCCAGCACACGGGCGTCGCGGCCTGCCTCGCCCGCCGCGTGCAGGACGCGCTGTGCCAGAGCACCCTGAGCACGTTCCAGGGCCAGTACACCGCCCTGGATCAATCGGTCTCCTGGCTCAACTTCCTGCCGCCGGTGTTCGGCCTCCTGTTGGCCGCGCCGTTTGTCCTCGAGATTGAGCAGGGCACCTACCGGCTCATCTGGACCCAGGGCATCACGCGGCTGCGCTGGGCGTCGATCAAACTCGGCCTGATTGTGCTCGGCGCCGTCGTCGTCTCGGGGGCCCTCTCGCTGCTGATGAGCTGGTGGCATGGCCCGCTGGACCAGATCCAGGGCCACTTCGATCCCAATTCCTTCGACTTCGAGGGGGTGGTGCCCGTTGCCTATACCGTCTTCGCCGTGGCGCTCGGCCTCGCCGTCGGCACGGTGCTGCGGCGGACCATTCCCGCCATGGCGGTGACCGTCATCGGCTTCCTCGGACTCCGCGGTGTCCTGGAAGCGGTGCGGCCGCACTACGTCCCGCCGGTCGTCAGCACCGGGGCGGGTCCCCGCGCGCTCCACGCGGCGGACTGGGTGCTGGACCAGGGATGGGTCGATCGCGCGGGCCATGCCCTGCGCGATCGCGACGTCGCGCGGGTGTGCGGCTTGTCCCAGGGGCAGGGCCTCGATGCGGCCTGCTTGCACCGTCAGGGCATCCTGCCCACGCTGGTGTACCAGCCCGCCAGTCGGCTCGGACTCTTCCAGGGCATCGAGGCCGCCATCTTCCTCGGTCTGGCCGCGGGCCTTGTCGTCCTGACCATCTGGTGGGTCCGCTATCGCCTGGCCTGAAGGGGGAGACAAGACGAACACACCACCAGGGGCCCCCCAGGGAACACAAGAACGATACACGCGCCAGACGGAGCTGCGGTCATGGTTCCCATGGAGGCGCAGGCGCATGAACGAAGAACAGGTGGGGGGCTCCGCCCGTCGTGGGAACACGGGTAAGCTCATGCGCGGGGTTGGTGTCAATCGAGGAAGGGGAGGGGCGTATGGAGCGGGATGGGGCGGAACGGGACGACCGCGCCGTGCGGAAGGCGCGGCTGGTAGCCGGCATGCAGCGCGGGCTGCCGTGGCGTGCGGCGGCCGCGGCGGCCGCCGTGCCGGTGAGTCGTTCGACGGCGTATCGCCTGCGCCAGCGGGCGCATGTGGAGGGAGACGGGGCATCCGGGGCATTCCGCGACGGGCGGCGCGGTCACGCCTCCAAGATGCGCGCGCCCATCATCGCGTGGCTGGACGCGTACTGCCGCGGGGCACCGACGGTGTCTGGCCCGGCGGTGCAAGCGGCGCTGCGTGAGCGCTTCGGCCTCGGCGTGAGCGTCCGCCACATCAACCGCGTCCGTGCCGCCCTCGGCGTGAGCAGCGTCCCACGCGGGAGGGCGGCGCGGGGCGCGGGGGGAAAATGCGCCCCCGCGGCGCCGCCCTCGGTATCGCCCCAGCCGGAATGGCGCGACGGCGCCGGGGGCCTGCTCCTCCTCGCCGCCGCCCACGAGACCGACCTGCTCCCCGCGCTCAACGCGGCCGTCCTGCGCGATGACGGCTCCGCCGCCCACCCGCGGACGGCGCGCGCACGGACCCTGCTGCTGACCCTGCTCTTCCTGAACGCGGTAGGCCTGCGCCGGACCTGGGACCTGCGCGGCTATGCCGGCGACGGCCTCGCGCTGCTCACGGGCCGGGGCCGCGCCTACGGCTACCGCCACGCCGAGCGGTTCTTGGCCCACCTCGCCCGCGCGGGGACCGCCGACCCGTTCACCGACGCCCTGGCCGCGTGGACGACAACCCTGTGGCAGCCGACTTCCCCCGCCGACGGTGCCGCGCCGCCCCCGACCTTCTGTCTTGGTCCCGCGCCATCTCCGCGACCACGGGGTCGCGCGCGTGGTCGCGCCGCTCCCGACCAGGACGGGGGCGCTGTGGGCGACTACGCGCTCATCCTATCAGGGTGTCGCGCTTCATGAGTGGTCGGGACATGTAGAATGGGACAACCACGCCTCCTACAATTGTAGCGGCCGGCTACAATCCCATTCTACATGTCCCGACATGTGCGGTGGAGCGAGACCCTGCTTATACCCCTTCGTCGCGGGGGCGAGCGGCATGGAGCGCGGGCTGTCGGGGCGGCAATGGGTCGACTACGGCGCGCTGCTCCGGCAGATCCACGCCACTACCCTCCCCCCCGAGCTCGCGCGGATCATGCGGCGCGAGACTTTCGCCCCGGCTGCGGCCGGCCTGGTCGGGAGGCTGGACGCCCACATCGGCGCGCGGGACTTCGACGACCCCGCGGCGCGCGCGCTCGCGACGTTCTGGCAGGCGCGGCGGGGGGGCGTCCGCGCGCTGCTGGCGCGTGCGGACGACCTGGGGCGCCGCCTTGCTCGGGTCGCGCCGGCGTCCGTGCTCTGCCACGCGGACATCCACACGGGCAACGTGCTGTTGGACGCCGGCGGGCGAGTGTGGATCGTGGACTGGGACGAAACAGTGCTGGCCCCGAAAGAGCGCGACCTGATGTTCGCGGTCGGCGGCATCATCGGCGGGTTGGTGGGGCCGCGCGAGGAGGCGTTGTTCTTCCGAGGCTACGGTGTGGCCGCCGTCGATCCGCTCGCGCTCGCCTATTACCGCTATGCGTGGGCGGTGGGGGACATCGGCGACTTCGCCGCGCAGGTCTTCTTCCGGCCGGATCTAGGGCCGGCCAGCAGGCGCGCGGCGGTCGACGGCTTCACGAGCCTGTTCCTGCCCGGCAATATCGTCGCGCTGGCGTCCGTGGCGGACGCGGGGACGGCATGACCATCCGCGAGCGCTGCCCTGCGCTAACGACTGCTAATGAATAGAGACCCTGTGACGATACAAGTGATAGAGAGAGAGAGAGGGAACGGGTCGATACGGTACAATCGCGAGGGAGGGCGCATCATGTTTATCCTGATCTGGCGCGGGCGCGGGTTCCTGGTCCTCGGTTTCGCCATCCTGGGTGTGCTCGTCACGAGCCTGTTCGCCGCGCTCCTGGGCGGCGGCCACGTCGCGGGGCACGCGCAGACCGTCGCCATCGGCCTCGGGCTCGTCGCCGCGGCCATACCCGTGTGGGTGTTCGGGCGGCGCTGGAACGCGCCGCAGCCCGACCGCGTCCTCGTGGACCAGCAGACGGGCCAGCAGGTCGTCGTGACCTGGAAGCCCCGCCACACGCTCTACTACGTGCCCATGCAGTATTGGTCGTTCGCCCTCGGCGCCGTCGGCGCGCTCACCGTCCTGGGCGGCCTGACCGGGTCGTGACGCGGACCCGCGGACCCGCGGTACGGTTGCCAAGAGACCAGTTCGCCTGTAAACTCTTAGTCAGCTTCAGGTAGCCCTTGCCGCGCCCGTCCGTGGGCCGCGGCAGGGGCTTCTTGCCGCGTTGTGAGGGACGGGGGACAAGGTTCGGGGGACGGGGGACGATGACGTCCCCGGGGTAATACAGAGTATAAGGAGACATGGGGGCTATGTCCTTAACCACTGGCGCAGCGCTCTTCGCGATCGTCTGCTCCGTCATCGGCATCCTTTTCGGCGTCGGCCTCATCCAATGGGTGCTGCGGCAGCCCCAGGGGAACGAGCGCATGCGCGAGATCGCCGGCGCCATCCAGGAGGGCGCGAGCGCCTACCTCAACCGGCAGTACCGCACCGTGGCCGTCGTCGCGGTCGTCATCGCCGTCCTGCTCGCCGTTTTCCGCGCCGGCCACGGCGCGCAGGTCTGGCAGTACCCGCTGGCCTTCCTCATCGGCGCCGTCTTCTCGGCCGCGGCCGGCTACATCGGCATGAACGTGGCCGTGCGCGACAACCTGCGCACGGCGCAAGGCGCCACGGTCGGCCTCAACAACGCGCTGAAGATCGCCTTCCGTGGCGGCGCCGTCACCGGCCTGCTCGTCGTGTCGCTCGGCCTGCTCGGCGTCAGCGTGATGTACCTCATCGTCGGCAACAACAACCTCGAAGCGCTCGTCCCGCTCGGCTTCGGTGGCTCGCTCATCTCCGTGTTCGCCCGCCTCGGCGGCGGCATCTACACCAAAGCCGCCGACGTCGGCGCCGACCTCGTGGGCAAGGTCGAGGCCGGCATCCCCGAGGACGACCCGCGCAACCCCGCCGTGATCGCCGACAACGTGGGGGACAACGTGGGCGACTGCGCCGGTATGGCCGCCGACCTGTTCGAGACCTACGCCATCACCATGATCGCCCCCATGCTCCTCGCCTCGCTGATCTTCCGCGGCAACAGGTACCAGGAGGCGGCGATCGTCATGCCGATCATCATCGGCGGCATCTCCATCCTGGCCTCGATCGTCGGCACGTTCTTCGTGCGCCTCGGCCGCGGCCAGGGCATCATGGCCGCGATGTACCGCGGGACGATCGTCAGCGCGGTGCTCGCTGCGCTCGCGTTCACCTTTCCCATCTTCAAGTATATGAACGGCATCACCTCGATCCCCGTGGCCTCCGGGCGCACCCTCGCCGGCGCAATCGGCGGGGCGGGCAACGGGGTCAACCCGGCCGGGCTCTTCGCCGCCGCGCTGGTCGGCCTCGTCATCACCGGCCTGCTCGTGGTGATCACGGAGTACTACACGTCGGCCTCCTACGCTCCGGTGCGCAGCATCGCCACGGCCTCGCAGACCGGCCACGCCACCAACATCATCAGTGGTCTCGCGGTCTCGCTGCAGGCCACGGCGCTGCCGGTGATCGTGATCGGCGCGGGCATCTGGATCTCCTACTCGATCGGCGGCGGTCTCTACGGCGTGGCCCTGGCCGCGGCGGCGATGCTTTCCATGGCCGGCATCGTGGTGGCCATCGACTCGTACGGCCCCATCACCGACAACGCCGGCGGCATCGCCGAGATGGCCGGCCTACCCGAGAATGTGCGCACCATCACCGACGCGCTCGACTCGGTCGGCAACACCACCAAGGCCGTGACCAAGGGCTACGCCATCGGCTCGGCCGCCCTCGCCGCCCTGGTGCTCTTCAACGACTACACCAGCACGCTCGCGCAGAACGGTATCCACGCCTCGTTCGACCTTTCCTCGTTCAAGGTTATCGTGGGCTTGCTCATCGGCGGCATCCTGCCCAACATCTTCGCCTCGCTCTCCATGCAGGCGGTCGGGCGCGCCGGCGGGCAGGTCGTGTTGGAGGTGCGCCGCCAGTTCCGTGAGATGCCCGGCATCATGCAGGGCACGCAGCGCCCCGACTACAAGCGCGCGGTCGACATCGTGACGGCCCAGGCCCTGCGCGAGATGATCGTGCCGGCCCTCATCCCGGTGCTGACCCCGCTCGTGGTGGGCTTCGTACTGGGTCCGGAGGCGCTCGGCGCCACGCTCGTCGGCGCCATCATCGTGGGCGTCTTCACCGCCATCGCCATGACCAGCGGCGGCGGCGCCTGGGACAACGCCAAGAAGTACATCGAGGAGGGCAACTTCGGCGGCAAGGGCTCCGAGAGCCACGCCGCCTCGGTGACCGGCGACACCGTCGGCGACCCCTACAAGGACACCGCCGGCCCCGCCATCAATCCCATGATCAAAGTGCTCAACATCGTGGCCCTGATCATCGCCCCCGCGCTCACGCACGTGTTGCTGAAGTAGCGATTAGCTGTTGGCAATTAGTGATTAGCCTTACCGTAGGGGTGGAGCACGCCGCCGTGCGCATCCGCCCCTATGTGCGTCACAAGCGCGCGACCGTTAACAGCCACTCGCCAATTGTTAAAGGCTAACTGCTAATGGCTAACTGCTGTCTCGTCACCGGCGGGGCCGGCTTCATCGGCTCCCACCTCGTCGACCTGCTCGTGCGCGAGGGACATCGCGTCGTGGCGCTCGACGACCTCTCGCAGAGCTCGGGCGAGAACCTGGCCGCCTACACGGACGCGGGCGACGACCGCGTGCGCGTCATCCAGGGCTCGATCCTGGACGACGCGGCGGTCGGCGCGGCCATGGAGGGCTGCACGCACGTCTTCCACCTCGCCGCGGTGATCGGCGTGCGCTACGTGGTGGACGACCCTCTGCGCGGCATCCTGACCAATGTCAGGGGGACGGAGGTCGTGCTCGCCCACGCCGCGCGCCGGGGCCTGCGCACGCTCGTGGCCTCCAGTTCGGAGGTCTACGGGCGCGGCGTGCGCGCCCCCTTCAAGGAGGATGACGACTGCCTGGTCGGGCCGACCTCGGCGCCGCGCTGGAGCTACGCCCTCTCCAAGGGCCTGGACGAGCACCTGGCCCTGGCCTACCACCGCCAGCATGGCCTGCCCGTCAGCATCGTGCGCTACTTCAATACCTACGGGCCGCGCTGCCTCCCCGCCGGCTACGGCGTGATCGCCCGCTTCGCCGAGCGCGCGCTGACCGACCAGTCCTTGATCGTGCACGGCGACGGCGGCCAGACGCGCTGCTTCACCTATATTGACGACGCGGTGCGCGGAACTTTCCTGGCTGGTACGATGGGAAGGGCCGTGGGCCAGGTGTTCAACCTGGGCTCGCCGCGCGAGACGACGGTGGCCGAACTGGCCGCGCGCGTGCGCGCCCTCGCGGGAACGGATGCGCCGATCGAGTATGTTCCCTACGAGCAGGAGTACGGGCCCGGCTTCGAGGACACGCGCCGGCGCGTGCCGGACACACAAAAGGCGGCCGGCATCCTCGACTTCGAGGCGGGCGTCGGGCTCGACGACGGCCTGCGCCGCACCCTCGATTGGTGGACACACAGGATATTAGATAGTAGGTAATAGGTAAAAGGCCTCATGCGCGCTAGGGTTTGGGTCCGGACACTCGACTACCTCGTCGAGTCCTGCTGGTTGCTGGCGATCATCGCGGTGCCAATCTTCTTCGACACTATGTCGACCCGCATCTTCGAGCCCGATAAGATCGTGCTGTTCCGCAACATCGTGCTCGTCATGCTCGTCGCCCTCTTCCTGCGCGGCCTCATCACCTTGCCGGGCGTCATGGCCCACGGAGCGCGGTCGGCGGGGGCCGATGGCGCGAGCAAGGGCGGGGACGCGCCCGTGGGCGCACGGCGGCCGGGGTGGCGCCGGGCCATGGCCCGGAACCCCATGCTCTTGCCGGTCATCGTCTTCGCCCTCATCTATACCCTGGCCACGATCCACTCGGTCCTGCCCGGCATCAGCTTCTGGGGCTCCTACGACCGCATGCAGGGGCTCTACACGTGGCTGAGCTACATCGCTTTCTTTTTCGTGCTGGCCTACAGCATCCGCTCGTGGGCGCAGGTCGAGCGCGTCATCAGCGCCATCGTGTTCGCCTCGGTCCCCGTCGCGGTCTACGGTATCATGCAGCACCTGCACTGGGACCCCGTGCAGTGGGGCGCCCCTACCGACGTACGCGTGGCCTCCACGCTGGGCAACGCCATCTTCATCGGCGCCTACCTGCTGATGACCATGCCGTTCGCCGCCTATCGCCTCTGGCGGGCCGTCGAGCGCTTCCGCGGCTCGGGTCCGACCCCGCCGGCGCCCATGCCGGCCGTCGCCGCGGGCCCGGCTTTCAAGGATGCCCCCCGCGGGCGCAACGGCGGCGGCAATGGGGCCGGGCGCGGCGCGGGCGCGCGCGCGACGGCCCCCCGGCCGGCCCCGCGCCCGCAGCAGCGCGGCGACACGGTCACCATCACGGGCCTGCCGTCGATCACGCCTGTCATCGGGTATGCCCTGGCCCTGATGCTCTCGTTCGCGGCCCTCTATTTCTGCGGCAGTCGCGGCCCCTACTACGGCTTCCTGTTCGCCGTGGTCACCATGGGCATCCTGGTCACCCTCAAGACATCCAAACCCTATCCGGCCATGGGCGCGCTCGGCCTCGACATCGTCCTCGTCGCCTTCCCGTACATCATGAACGTGCTGCCGCCCCTCGTCGGGCTGCTCCTCTTCGTGGTCGGCTGCGCGCTGGTGATCCGCTTCATCAAGCCGTACCCGGCCCTCGCCGCCGCGGGGTTGGTCATGGCCGTCCTGTCCTTCACGCCGGCCTTGGACACCCTGGCGCCCTCAGCGGTGGCCGTGGCTAGCAGTACGGCGGGGTCGTCGAGCAGCGGCGCCGACTCGGCGCACCTGACCAGCATCAACGACGGCGACGCGAAGGTGCGCATCTTCATCTGGCAGGGCACGATCCCGCTCGTGCTCAAGGACGGCATCGACAAGCTGCTGCTCGGCCACGGGCCGGAGACGATGATCTATGTCTACTCTCCCTTCTACCCCTCCGGGCTCGGCCACCTCGAGCGCGCCAACGCCGCGCCGGACCGCAACCACGACCAGTGGCTCGACTTCATCGTCTTCTCCGGCGTGTTCGGGCTGCTGGCCTGGCTCGCCGTGCTCGCCGCGTTCGCCTACGTCCTCTACAAAGTGGCGCGCCGCCCCATTACGACGCGCGCCGCGATCGTGCTGGCGGCGGTCGCCGCCGTCTTCATCGGCAACTCGGTCGAGGCCTCCGTCGGCATCCCTATCGTGTCGACCCTGATGCTCTTGTGGACCATGTTCGCGCTGGCCGTCGTATTCTACATGCGACCAGGGTTGAGCGAAGGCGCCCCGGGTGTGGTCGCCGCCTCCGCGGCCGTCCCGGCCGGCGCCGCGGCCGCCGTGGGCGCGGCCCGGCCCGCTAGGCGCGGGCAGGGGGCCACGGCGACGGCGCAACGGCCCGCCCCGCGGCGCACGGGGACGCCGCAGCCGATCGCGCGTCCCGCCTCGTTCGAGAACCTGACCGCGCGCCAGCAGGGCGGGCTGCTGGGATTCATCCTGCTCGGGCTCATCGGCCTGGTCGGCGCGGGGCTGTTGTTCGTCAACAACATCCACGTGGTCAGCGCCGACGTGTCGTACAAGACGGCGCAGGCCTACGACGGCGTCGGCACGGCGTGCCTGCAGCGCGCGCTCGACCCGAACGCCCAGGGCTGCCCCGGGGCGCTGCCCACGACCAAGGCGCAGGATATCCTGAGCGCGGCGGGCGTACAATTCATCCCCCCGGCGATCAACCTGTACCAGGACGCCATCAACAAGCAGCCGGGCCAGGACATGTATTACCTGTGGCAGGGCAAGGCCTACCTCGATGAGGCGCACTACTACCTGACGTTGAAGCAGCAGGCCGACGCGACCGTACAGGACACGAAGCAGCCGGCGCAGACGCGCCAGGCCGCCGCGCAACAGTCGGGGCAGGCGCTGGGGAGCGCCGTGGCGCAGTTCCGCGGCGCGGAGAGCGTGCTCAAGCAGGCAGCGGCCCTGAACCCCTATAACGCCGACCACCCTATGAACCTGGGCCGAATGTACAAATTCTGGACCTCATTCGACCCGAGCCAGTGGAAAAACGCCGACACGTACTACCAGAAGGCGACGAGCCTGGCCCTGCACAACGGGCGCTGGTGGGACGAGTGGGGCACCGCCGACATGGAGCAGGCGCAACGGCCGGGGGTCGCGCCCGCGCGGCAGAAAGAACTGTATCAGCAGGCCCTCCGCACCTTCAACCATGCCTGCCAGGTCGACGATCTGCTGGCCGACGCGCGCGCCCTGCGCGGCGACGCCTACATGCGCCTGGGCATGTACAAGGAAGCGGCGGACTCGTACGCCGACGCGCTGCAGGTCAACAAGACCTACGGCTTCGAGGCCCCCTACACCATCCAGGCGCCGTACAACTACAGCGCGCAGCGGGTGCTGGCGTCGCTGATCTCGGCGCGGGCGCAAGCCAAAGACTACAACGCGCTGGTGCGCCCCATCGTGGCGCCGGAGACGGGCCAGCCCCTGGAGGGCGGGAGCACGCCGATGTCGCTGGCCTACTCCTTGTTGCCGGCCGCGGGCTCGCCGTCCACGCTGGCCTACTCAGCCACGTCGCCGTACTCGCTCAGCGCGTCGCAGTTCGGCGCCTCGCTGCAGGCCATCTCGACGACGCTGCGCCAGAAGGGCCTCGTGAAGTGAGACGGGAGGTCCTCGCGACGTGAGCCTCTACCTGGCGGTCTTCGCAGTGGCGCTCGCCGGCGCGCTGCTGGCCACGCCGCTGGCGCGGCGCGCCGCCCTGCGCTACGACATCGTCGACCGCCCGGGGGGGCGCAAGGCGCACGCCGCGCCGATGCCCTACCTGGGCGGGCTGGCCATCTATGTGGCCTTCCTGGTCTTCCTGCTCGGGGCGCTGCTCGACCGCCGCGCGGGCGGGACCCCGGGCTGGCAAGGTGTCGGCATCGTCGCGGGCGCCACGCTGATGGTTGGTTTAGGCCTCGTCGACGACCGTTTCGCGCTGCCGCCATTGCTCAAGATGGCCGGGCAGTTTCTGGCCGCCGCCCTGCTCTACGTGTCCGGGGTGCACTTCCACTTCAACCACTTTCCCTGGCTCGACGCGCCGGTCTCCATCGTCTGGGTCGTGGGCATGACCAACGCCTTCAACCTGCTCGACAACATGGACGGTCTCTCGGTGGGCACGGCGGCGATCGGCTGCGCCTATTTCTTCGTGCTGGCCCTGCTTGAGCCGTACAACAAGCAGTACCTCGTGGCCACGATGGCGGTGGCGCTGCTGGGGGCCTGCCTCGGCTTCCTGTACTACAACTTCAACCCCGCGCGCATCTTCATGGGGGACGCGGGGTCGCTCTTCCTGGGCTTCATGCTCTCGGTGCTGGGGCTCAAGATCAACAACATGAACAATGGCTTCCCCAACCTGCACGCCGTCAACTTCTTCGTGCCGGTCGTGGTACTCGGCATCCCCATCTTCGACACCACGCTGATCACGATCTCGCGCTTGCGGCGGCGCGTGCCCGTCTCGCGCGGCGGGCGCGACCACACCTCCCACCGGCTCGTCCTGCTCGGGTTGAGCGTGCGCGAGGCGGTCATGACGGTCTACATCGCGGCCGGCGCGCTCGGGCTGGCCGCCATCCTGCTCACCGTGGCCAAGAGACCCGAGAGCGGCGTCTTGCTGGTCGGCCTGATCGTGGCTATCGGCCTCGCCGTGGGCTACAAGCTCGAGGTGGTCTACCGGCGCGGCATCGCCGAGACCGCGGCCGCGCTCGCGCACGACGTGGTCCCCGCGGTCGCCGCGGGTCGGGATCGCGCCGTCGCGCGCCCGCGAGCGGCGGCGTCGAGCAAATCCGGCGGGCGCCGGCGGCGCTAGAAAGGGGACGAACGGCGCATGGCAACCCTGGGCCTGGCAATCTTGGATCTGGAAGGACGCATTGCGCGGCGCGAGGCCACGATCGCCGTGCTCGGGCTGGGCTACGTGGGCCTGCCCCTAGCCGTCGAGTTCGCCGAGGGCGGCTTCGCGGTCGCCGGCGTCGACCCCGACGGGCGCAAGGTCGACAGCATCACGCGCGGCGAGAGCTACGTCGGCGACGTGCCCTCCGCGCGCGTCGCGCCCCTCGTGGAGAACGGGCGCCTGCGCGCCGTGGCCGACTACGGCGCGCTCGACGAGGCGCCCGACGTCGTCTTCATCTGCGTGCCGACGCCCTACACCAGCGCCCGCGTGCCCGATCTCTCCTACATCGAGGCCGCAGCGCGGGCCATCGCCGCGCGCCTGCGTCCGGGGCAGCTCATCGTGCTCGAGAGCACCACCTACCCCGGCACGACCGAGGAGTTGGTGCTGCCCTTGCTCGAGACGTCAGGGCTCTCCGCCGCCAAGGATTTCTACCTCGCCTTCTCGCCCGAGCGCATCAACCCCGGCGACCGCGTCTACGGCGTACACAACACGCCCAAGGTCGTCGGCGGCACGCGCCCAGAGGCCGGCCACCTGGCCCGCGTGGTCTTCGAGGCGGCCTCACCGAGCGGCGTGTTCACCGTCTCCTCGCCGCGCGCCGCCGAGATGGCCAAGCTGTTGGAGAACACCTTCCGCTCGGTCAACATCGCACTGGTCAACGAGCTGGCCCTGCTGGCCGAGCGCATGGGCGTGGACATCTGGGAGGTCATCGACGCCGCCTCGACCAAGCCTTTCGGCTTCATGCGCTTCACGCCGGGTCCGGGCGTGGGCGGGCACTGCATCCCGGTCGACCCCTTCTACCTCAGTTGGAAGGCGCGCGAGTACGACTTCTACACCCGCTTCATCGAGAACGCCGCGGCGATCAACGACGGCATGCCCTTCCACCTCTACGACCTCACCGTGGAGGCGCTCAACGCCGCCGGCAAGGCGGTGCGCGGGGCGCGCGTCCTCGTGCTGGGCGTCGCGTTCAAGCCGGACGTGGACGACTACCGCAACTCGCCGGCGCGCCGTTACATCGAGTTGCTGCGCGACCACGGCGCCGACGTGCGCTACCACGACCCGCACGTGCCCGCCTTCCCGGTGGCGGGGCACGTCTTCGCCCAGGAGACCGACGGCGAGGCGTTGCGCTCCGTCCCGCTGACCGAGGGTGAGATAGCGGGCAGCGACGCCGTCGCCATCGTGATCGGCCATAGGGGCATCGACTACGGCTGGGTGACGCGCCACGCCCCCCTCGTCGTCGACGCCATCAACGCCACCAAGGGCCACGCTACCGACGCCGCGATCTATCGCCTGGGCGCGCCGCGACCGCACCAGGCGCCCCTGGCCGCGTCCGGGCGCTCGCAGCCGCCCGTCGCCTTCGAGGTCGACGGCCACCGCTCACAAGCGTCCAACGCCGGCGAGCCCATCGCCGTCACCGGCCCCACGGACAACCACTGACGGGGTTGAACCGCTGGCATGGATAGGGGACAATGAACTATGAACATCGCCACACATGTACCCAGGACCACACACCGCTAACCGCGCGATCGGCTATTGGCCGATCGCTGAGAGCTGAGAGCTGAGAGCTGAGAGCTACGATGCCTTTCCCCACCACCCGTCCGCGCCGGTTGCGCGCGACCCCGGCCCTGCGCGCGCTCGTCGCCGAGACAAGCCTGCGCCGCGAAGACCTGATCTACCCCCTCTTTATTGATGCGCGCCTGCGCCGGCCCGAGGAGATCCCCTCCATGCCCGGCCAGTACCGCTGGCCCATAGACGCCGTGGCCGACGAGGCGGCCCGCGCCCGCGAGGGCGGCGTCGGCGCGGTCCTCCTGTTCGGGCTCCCCGAGTGGAAGGACGCCACCGGCAGCAGCTCGTGGCTCGAGGACGGCGTGGTGCAACAGGCCATCGCGCATATCAAGCGGGCCAGCCCGGGCACGCTCGTGATCACCGACGTGTGCCTGTGCGAGTACACCGAGCACGGCCACTGCGGCGTGCTTGAGGGCGATAAGGTCGCCAACGACGCCACGCTCGACCTGCTGGCCCGCCAGGCCCTCTCGCACGCCCGCGCCGGGGCTGACATCGTGGCGCCCTCGGACATGATGGACGGCCGCGTCGGGGCGATCCGCGCCGCGCTCGACGTGGCAGGCCACGGGGACACGCCCATCCTCTCTTACGCCGCCAAGTACTCCTCGGCGTTCTACGGCCCCTTCCGCGACGCCGCCGGCTCGGCCCCCGCCTTCGGTGACCGCCGCTCGTACCAGATGGACCCCCGTAACGCGCGCGAGGCCCTGCGCGAGGTGGAGGAGGACCTGGCCGAGGGGGCGGACATGGTCATGGTCAAGCCGGCCCTGGCCTACCTGGACGTGATCCGGCGCGTGCGCGAGCGCGTCGACGCGCCGCTGGTCGCCTACAACGTCAGCGGCGAGTACAGCATGGTCAAGGCCGCAGCGGCGGCCGGCCTGCTCGACGAGCCCTCGACCGTGCGCGAGATCCTGCTGGGCGTCAAGCGCGCCGGCGCCGACGCCATCATCACCTACCACGCCCCCGACATGGCCCGTTGGCTGGCCGAGGGGCGCTGGTTCTGAAGCGGGGGCAGCGGAAGGTGGCTACCGCAGGTAGTCGCACACAGCCTGGTGGTGGCGATACAGCCGATTACCCTAGCGCCGGCTGGCCGGGATTTCGAAGGTGTAGGTGTCGCCGTGGCTGAGGTAGCGCACGCGGTTGGCAAGCCCCGCCGCGGCGACCCTGTTCTGGAAGTCGATCAGCGGCGACTTCATGACCGTGTAGTCGTTGTAGTGGATCGGGATGGCCATGCGCGGGTTGACGATCCTGATCGCCTCGACGCCCTGCGCGCCGTCCATGGTGACCAGCACGCCGAAGGCGCGCGTCCCGCCCAAGTGCAGCAGCGCGAGGTCGATGTCGGGGTAGCGTCGCGGGATCTCGCTTAGCTTCTCGTGGATGAGGGTGTCGCCCGTGATGTACAGACGCAAGAGAGTCTTGCCCTCTGCACTATCCCCGGAGAGGGTCTTAAACTCGAGCATGCTGCCCATTACCGAAGGCAACGCTTTGGACAGGATGCCCGGCCCATGCTCCCCGGGCATCGCGCTGACCCTGAGCGACACGTCGCCCTTGGTGGCGGTCAGCGTTTCCCAGGTCTCGAGGGGATGCGGCGCCGTGAAGCCGCGGCGCGCGAGCGCGGACGTCGCGTGGCGGGTCGTCACGATCGGCCACGTCTTGTCGAGCTTTTGTTGCACCAGCCGGTCGAAATGGTCCTCGTGGAAGTGCGAGAGCACCACCAGGTCGACCGGCGGCAGGTCCTCGATCTCGATGGCCGGGTCGGTGCGGCGCGCCGAGCGCAGCCCGAAGCCCAGGTGCGCCACCTCGTGCTTGTGCAAGAAGTTGGGGTCGGTCAGGATCGTAAAGCCCGCGAAGCGCAGCAGCACAGTCGCGGTACCGATAAAAAAGATCGAGCCGCCCGTGAGATCGGGTTTCTTACCGCCTCCTTCTAGGACAAGCTCTCGCGTTTCCGTCGCCATAGTACACCTCGCGTTTTTCTATCGGGGCTCACCGGGACCCTACGGGGACGCGCACCGACTATGTGCGCGCGCCGCGTTTCTGTTAAGAGAAGGCACGCATGGGCCGTGCCATGACCATGGGCCGTGCGATCGCTGGCTACATAGCGCTGGCTACATAGCGCTGGCTACATAGCGCTGGCTACATAGCGCTGGCTACATAGCGCTGGCTACATAGCGCTGGCTACATAGCGCTGGCTACATAGAGTAGGTGTGCCGCGTCGACCCGAGGCAGCGCGTGGTCAGGTCGTACGGCGTCCAGCCGTCGATCCACAGATAGCTATTGGCCCATCTGAGGCGGGCCGTGGCGTAGCAGGTGTGGCCGCGCCGCGGCCCGTTTGTCACGACCTCGTACCGCACCGTGTAGGAGAGGAAACGGCCGTTCCGCCGCGGCCTGTCCACGTCCCAGGGCCCGGACACTGCTAGGGTTTGGGGCAGCGCCGCGATCAAGTCCGACGAGAGGACGGCCGGTTGTTTCCAATTCCACGCGCGGTCGACCAGGACCGGCGCGGGGTTGAGGTAGGCCAGCAGCAGCGAGGCCAGATAGGCCAGGGGTACGCCGAGCGCGCACCCGAGCGCCCGCTGCCGCGCGACGCGCCGCGAGAGGTGCGAGGCGGGGACGGAGCGGGCATCGGCGACGAGCGTCCCGGCGAGGTGGTCCCCGATGCGCTGCCGGCGCGGCGAGAGCAGGATGACGGCGCATCCGAGCCAGAGGAGTGTGTTCCATCCCTCGCGACGAGGCGCAGCAGGTTGCGCACCACCACGGGGCCGAGGCCGGCGCGCGTCCCGTCGCGGTTGACGACGCGCAGCCCGGCGAGCGCCTTGCCCGGTGTCAGGCCGAACAGCGCCTCGCAGGCGATGAAGTAGGCGAGGACGACGGGGGCGACGAGCGGCCAGAACGGCGCGGTTGGCTTACCGAACAGGAGCTGCAGCACGGAATCGGACGACCCGAGCGGCCCCACCGCGAGGTGGAGCGGGGTCAGGGGGCGGCAGACGATGCCCGTGACGAGCGACACGAGGACCCCATCGACGGCGAAAGCGAGCAGGCGGCGGACCACCACGTCCGTATCCGGCTCGGGCGCGCTTTCCCAGGGCGGTACCCCTGGGAGTGAATTCACAACGTGCATGTTAGGGTGTCCTCGTATCAGCGCATCTCGAGCATGAGCGTGCCGGGGTTCTCCAGCACAGCGGTGAGGCTGGCCAGGAAGCGCATGGCGAGCTCGCCGTCGATGAGGCGGTGGTCGGCCGTGAAAGATAATGGTAAGATGGGGCGCGGCTCGACGCGGCCCTCGACGACCCACGGGCGCTCTACGATGCGGCCCAGCCCCAAAATAGCCGACTCGCCGGGGTTGATGATCGGCGTGGCGAAGTAGCCCCCCACCGCGCCGTAGTTGCTGATCGTGAAGGTGCTGCCGCGCAGCTCGTCGATGCCCAGCTTACGCGCCCGGCCCGCCTCGGCCAGCCGGGTGAGCTCGCGCCCGACGTCCAGCACGGTCAGGCGGTCGGCGTGGCGCAGCACCGGCACCAACAGCCCGTCCGGCGTGGCCGTGGCGATGCCGATGTGGTAGTGGCGCTTGAGCACGATCTCCTTGCTACTGTCGTCGATCGAGCCGTTGATGTAGGGGTACTGGCGCAGGGTCTGCACGAGCGCTTTGACGATGAAAGGCAGGTAGGAGAGCGCGACGCCCTGCGCGTCGGCGGCGGGCTTGACGGCGCGCCGCAAGGCCACGAGACCGGCGGCGTCGACCTCGACGAGCGAGGTGACCTGCGGCATCGTGCTGGTGGAGAACATCATGTTCTCGGCGATGCGCCGGCGCAGCCCGCGCAGGGGCAGCCGCTCCTCGGCCGGCCCCGCCTCGCCCTCGGCCTCGCCCGGCATAGTGGCGCGCGACGCGGGTGTCGTCGCGGGCGTGGCTACGCCGGCGGCGATAGTATCGGCGTCCGCGTCAGTGGATATCGTCGACGTTGCGCCGGCCGCGGGCCGCTGACCGCTGATAGCTGGCGAAGCCGCGCGCAGATCCTCGGCCAGCACGCGGCCAGCCGATCCGCTGCCGCGCAGCGCGGCGATGTCGATGCCGAGCTCGCGCGCGAGGCGGCGCACGGCGGGGGTGGCCAGGGCGCGGCGCTGCGGGGCGACCGAGGCCTCGCTCCAGCGACCCGAGCCGTCGGGGCTATCGGCCCTGGCGCCATCGGTCCCGGCGTTATTGTTGCCCGAAGTGACCGGCGTCGCGTGCGCCGAACTCGCCGCCATGAGCTGTCCCACCTCTTCCCGCGCCTGCACGTTCGCGTCCGCGGGCGCGCCGGCTACAGCTACGACGGGGGCGGGCGTCCTGCCCGCGCTCCCGAGGGCAGTCTCCGTCGGGGTGGACGGTATGCCATCCTGCCCCTCGTCCTCGATAGTGAGCAGGAGCGTTTCGACGGGCACGGTCTGGCCCTCTGCGACCTCCAGCGTGAGGATGGCGCCGGCCGCGGGCGAGGGGATCTCGACGACGGCCTTGTCGGTCTGCACCTCGGCGATAACCTGGTCGAGCGCGACGCGGTCGCCGGGCTTGACCAGCCAGCGCACCAGTTCCGCTTCGGCCATGCCTTCGCCCAGGTCGGGCAGGTGGAATTGTACGGCCATGGATGTCCTTTCGGGCTTTGGGTCTGCAACTGCAGTCGCGTGGCAAACAAACGCCGGCCGCGGCTTGATTGGCGTTCGTAAGGGCGTATGCAATACGCCGTGGTCGCAAGCCGGGCGTATGCAACACGCCCCTACAACAATCGCCCTGGTACCGCAGCGCCCGTGGTCCGCCATGCGACTTTAGTCGCGGGTTCCATAGTCAAAAGCTCAGCGTCGCGCGGGCGGCCTCGAGGATGCGCGCGGGGGTCGGGGGGTAGTGGTCCTCGAGCAGGGCCGAGGGGATGGGCACGTCGTAACCCGTGACGCGCGCCACCGGCGCTTCCAAGGAGAGCAGAGCGTGCGCGGAGATCGTGGCCACGATCTCCGCGCCGAGCCCCGCCGTGCGCGCCGCCTCGTGTACCACCATGGCGCGCCCGGTCTTCTCGACGGATTGGATAATGGTATCGGCGTCGAACGGGGCCAGCGTGCGCAGGTCGATCACCTCGGCCTCGACCCCCTCTTTGGAGAGGGTCTCCGCCGCGTCGAGCGCGGCCGCGACCATGGCGCTCCAGGCCACGATCGTGATGTCCCCGCCCGCGCGCGCCACGGCGGCCTTACCCAGCGGCACGGTGTAGCGGCCTTCGGGGACCTCCATGCGGCCGGCGCGGTAGCCGCGCAGCGGCTCCATGACGATGACGGGGTCGGGGTCGTCGATGGCGGCGAGTAAGAGGCCCTTGGCATCGTAGGGCGTGGCCGGCGCCACGACCTTGAGGCCGGGCGTGTGCGCGAAGTGCGCCTCGAGCGCGTCGCTGTGCAGTTCGGGCGCGCGCACGCCCACACCGAAGGGGGCGCGCACGACCAGGGGGCAGGTGAAGCGGCCGCCCGAGCGCCAGCGCATGCGCGCGGCCTGCGCCAGGAGTTGCGCGAACGACTGGTAGGTGAAGCCCAGGAACTGAATCTCGGCGACCGGGCGCATGCCGTAGGTGGCGAGGCCGATGGCCGTGCCGATGATGCCGGCCTCGGCCAGCGGCGTGTCGACCACGCGCTCGTCGCCGAAGCGGTCGATCAGGCCGTCCGTGGCGCGGAAAACGCCGCCGTTGCGGCCCACGTCCTCGCCCATGACGAGCACGCGCTCGTCCTCCTCCAGCGCGACCGCTAGCGCGTCGTTGACGGCCTCGACGAGCGTGCGATTAGCCACGATGCGCCCCCTTCTCCTTCTCCTTCTCCTTCTCCTTGTCCGCCGCGCCGCCGTTCCGCGCGAGATGCGCCAGCAGCTCGGCCCGCTGCGCCTCCAGCGCCGGCGTGCGCGCGGCATAGAGGTTGTCGAACATGGCCTCCGGCGGGGGGACGGGCTCGCCCAGCGCGCTCGTCACGGCGCGGGCCACGCGCTCGCGGGTCTCCTCCTCCAGGCCCTCCTGTTTGGACCCATCCCACAGGTCCTCGCGCTCCAGGTAGGCGCGCAGGCGCGCCAGGGGATCGCGTTTGTCCTTCCAGTCGGCCAGTTCCTCGTCCCCGCGGTAGCGCGTGGGGTCGTCGGCGGTGGTGTGCGGGCCGATGCGGTAGGTCAGCGCCTCGATCAGGGTCGGGCCCTCGCCCGCGCGCGCGCGTCCCAGCGCCGCGCGCGCCTCGCGATACATTGCGACGACGTCGTTGCCGTCGACGAGCCGGCCGGGCAGGCCGTAGGCGGTGGCCTTCTGCGCGAAGGTCTCGGCCGCGGTCTGGCGCGAGCGCGGCACCGAGATGGCCCAGCCGTTGTTCTGGCAGACGAGGACGATGGGCGCCTTGAAGACGCCCGCGAAGTTGGCGCCCTCGTGGAAGGCGCCCTCGGAGGTCGCGCCGTCGCCGAACAACACGAGCGCGGCCGTGCCGGCGCGGCGCAGCTTCATACCCCAGGCCACGCCGACGGCGTGCGGGATCTGCTCGGCGATACCGATTTGCTGCGGCAGCACGTTGACGCCGGGCGGAATCTGGCCCCCCTTAGGGTGGCCGCGGAAAGAGAGGGCCATGTACTCGGGCGGCAGCCCGTGCACGACGCCGGCCAGGCCGTCGCGATAGGTGCCCAACAGCCAATCGTCCCCCTGCAAGGCGAGCCCGCAGCCGACCTGCGCCGCCTCCTGGCCCGACACGGGCGCGTAGGTCGTGATGCGGCCCTGCCGCTGCAGGGAAAACAGGCGCGCGTCGTAGGTGCGGCCGAAGAACATCCAGCGGTACATCTCGAGCAGCAGGTCGGGCGACTCCTCGACCCGAGCCCCCGGCCGCGGCACCCCGTCCGGGCCTAACACGCCGCCCACCTCGTGCAATATGACGGTCCGCTCCTCGTGAATCGTACTGGTCACTACTATCCCCTTTCGGCGCGCCATCGCGCCTCGTGCCCGGCGATAAATCTGCTTCTATGATAGCGCCGGCCGGTGTTCTGTGTCGCCGCCGCACATGCCGGCCCCGCGCGCAGGCGCGCATAGTTGTCAACAGGTCTTCGACTGCGTAAGCTAGCAGAGTGAGAAGTGGAGAGTATGGGGCTATGCGACACTTGAGAGCGGGAGCGGCTTTGCGTCGGGTGCGGGCGAGAGTCGCGCTCGCCGGCTTGTGCGCGGTCGCCATGGGCTTACCAATCGTATTGAGTGTGGGTATCGTTCCCCCGCCGATCCACGATACATCGCCGCTACAAACGGCTCTCGTCGTACTATTCAACGCGGGATATCTGGGCCTTGCCGCGCTAGGGCTCGATGTCGCCGCGCGGCCCACGATAATAGAGACGTGAAGAGTTACACGGATACGGATATCGACGTGGGTCCTCTTGCCCTATCTGAGCCGCATGCCGGCCCGGAGATACGATGGGGGATGCGCGCGCGCCGGCCCCAACCGAGGTGGACGCCGGGCGCCGCGATGCTCGTCGTAGCCCTCGCCCATACACTCCTATTCCTGGGCGTCTTCAAGCTGAGATTGCGTGTGACCGGTATGTTCTACTACGAGTTGGGCTCCGACACGCAGCACGTCTATTGGCCGGCCGCGCAGAAGCTGCTGGCCGGGCGCGTCCCCTACGTCGACCCGCGCTTCTTCGTGGAGTACCCACCGCTGGGCGCGGCCTTCTTCCTGCTGCCGGCCCTGCTACACCCGGCGACGCTGCGCGCCTACGATTGGCTGTTCGCGGCGCAGGTGCTGGCCGTCGACCTGGCGACGCTGCCCCTGCTGGCGCGGCTGGCGCGGCGGCAGGGCGTTTCGGCCGTGGGCGCGGTCGCCGCGTACGGGCTGCTCTTGCCGCTGCTGGGCTCGCTGGTCTCGCAGCGCTACGACCTGGTCCCGGCGACGCTCACGCTCGGGGCGATCCTGGCGCTGCTCGACCGGCGGCCGGCGCTGGCGTGGGGGCTGCTGCTCCTGGCGACGCTGCTCAAGCTTTATCCCGCGGTGCTCGCACCGCTCTTCCTCCTGTACGAGTGGCGTTCGCTGCCGGTCGCCACGCGGCGCGGGCGCGACTGGGGTGGGCTAATGCGCCGGGGCCGGGGCGTCGCGCTCTACGCCGCCGGCCTGGCCGGCTCGACCCTGGCCTGGCAACTGGTCGCGCCGGCCTCGCTGGCGCGCTTCATCGCGTGGGAGACGCGGCGCGGCATCGAGATCGAGAGCCTGTGGGGGACGGTGGCCGAGCTCGCGCATGTCGTGACGGGATTGCCGGCGCATAAGATCGACTTGTATGGCTCGTACGACGTGGTATCCGCCGTAAGCCCCGCGCTCACGGTTCTCTCGACGGTCGCGACGGCCGGCCTGCTGGCCGCTATTTACGTATCCTATGCGCGGCGCGCGCCCTCACCCCTCGTCCCGTGGTTACCGGGTCCCCGGGATTCTGGCCGCGGGTCCGGCGTCGGAACGCGCCCATCCCCAACCGTGGGAGCGGGGGCGGGGGGTGAAGGCGACTCTCGCCTCCTGGTGACTTACGCGACGCTGGCCGTGCTCGCCGTCCTGCTCGGCAGCAAGCTGCTCTCCATCCAATTCTTACTCTGGCTATTGCCGTTGCTGGCCGCGCAACCGCATCGTCCGCGGCGCGTCGTCGCGCCGGCGCTCGGCGTCGTGCTGCTCTCCCAGTGGATCTACCCGATGCACTGGCACGATCTCTGGAATTTCATGCCGGGGCTCATTCTGCAGTTGGCGTTGCGCAACGCGCTGCTCGCGGCCATATTCATCCTGCTCTGGCGCGATCGCGATCGCGCTGCCCCTGGATCTATCGGGGCGCTACGCGTGGAAAGGGTGCCGTGATACCCATGCTGCAGGCGCGACCCAGGCGGAAGCTGCACGCGAGCCCCGGGATAACGCCCGTTGCCGTGCCACTCCACCCCGTCGCCGCGCGGCGTGTCGCGCCGGCGCAGGCGTGGGGGCGGGAACTCTTGCGCGATATCCTGCCCGTCGTGTTTTTTACACGCGTCCTCTTCGTTGCTTTGACACTGCTCACCCCGCTGTGGCGTTTGGGCACGGGCGCGCCTCCGCTCGCCTTTTTCCCCGCGACGGGCACGGCGTTCGACGCCTGGAACCGCTGGGACGCGCGCTGGTACGACGATCTCGCCCGCCTGGGCTATAACATACGCGGCCCCGACGGCTTCAAGAACGTAGCCTTTTTCCCGCTCTATCCGTTGCTGACCCGCACCCTGCACGACGCCGGCGCCGTCTTCGTGCGCAACGTGCTCGGCGCGCCCCTGCCCGACCCGTTCTACCCGCCGTACCTGGTGGCCGGGATGGTCGTGGCTAACGTCTGCGCGGTCGCGGCGCTGGCTTTCCTGTACGGGCTGGTGCGCCTCGACCACGGCCGCCCGGCCGCCCGGCGCGCGGTCACGCTCCTGGCCCTGTGCCCACCCTCGGTTTTCCTGTTCGCGGCCTATAGCGAGAGCACGTTTCTGCTCTGCGCCATCGCCTTCTTCTACGCCCTGCGGCTAGGGCGCTGGTGGGGTGCGGGGCTGTGGGGCCTGCTGGCCGCGGCGACGCGGCCGCCGGGCGTGGTGCTGCTCATCCCCTTTGCCCTGGCCTGGGCCGAGGCCCACCCGACCGTCGTGCGTTCGCTGGCGGCCCGCCTCAGCGACGGCCGGCGTCGCGCCGTCTCCTGGCTGCGCCCGCGCGCGGTGCGGTCGCGGTCCGTCCCGCCGGCCGTACGCATCGACCTCTACCGGCGCCGCGCCGCGCGTTCCATGGCGTACCGCGTCGGGGACCGCGTCGGGGACCGCGTCGGGGACCGCGTCGGGGACCGCGTCGGGGACCGCGTCGGGGACGTGACGGCGACCGGCGCGGGTAGGGGTACGGGCGGGGGTACGGGCGGGGGTACGGGCGGGGGTACGGGCGCGAACGCGCCTGTCCTGACGGGGACGCGTCCGCCCGGGAACCGCCGGTCGACAGACCGCGGGCGAGACCGCGGGCGCACGTGGCGGAACTGGCCCGAGGAGGTGCGCCAGGCCGTGCGCAACGGCGCGCCGGTCGTGGCCATACCGCTCGGCCTGGTCACCTTCATGGCCTTCCTGGGGCGCGTCTTCGGCGACCCCCTGTGGTTCAGTGACGCGCAGACGGCCTGGATGCGCACCTTCGCCCCGCCCTGGGAGACACTCTACATCAGCGTGGCCTGGCCCCTGGGCGACCTGCTGCGCGGTAAGGTCACGGCCGTCGACTTTTTCGCTCTGCACGACCTTTTGTACGAGGTGGCGGGGCTAGCCCTGACCGTTCTGGCCTGGCGGCGCCTGCCGCGTACCCAGGGTGTCTATCTCTGGCTCGTCTGGCTGGCGCTGCTCTCGTCGCCGGCCATGTTGACCGAGCGCAGGACGCTCGAGCCGCACCACGACGTGCTGATGTCCCTGCCGCGCCTACTCTTGATGCTGTTCCCGCTCGTGGTCTACCTGGCACTGCAACGCCGCCTCTACCGCCCGCTCGTCGTCCTCTTCACGGGCGGCCTGATCGTCTACATCGAGATATTTCTGACCGGTGGGTGGCTCTCGTGAGTCTCGCCTTCATCCTCGTGGCTGTCCTTATCGCCCTGGCGGCGGGCCTATTCGGCTCCTTGTTGGGCCTCGGCGGCGGGCTCTTCGTCGTGCCCTTGCTGACGGGCCTGCTGCACGTGCCCATCCACAACGCCATCGGCGCGAGCATTGTCGCCGTGATCGCCACTTCCAGCACCGGCGGCAGCGCCTATCTGCGCCAGCGCGTGGCCAACGTGCGCCTGGGCATGACGCTGGAGATGGCGACCGTGCTGGGGGCGATCCTGGGCGCGCTCACCACGACGGCGGCGAGCCCACGCCTGCTCGACCTCGTGTTCGGCGTGGTGCTGCTCTATACCGGCTACTACATGGCGCGTGGTAGCCGCGGGGACCAGGTGCGCGCGCCGGAGGGACCGCCCACCGCGCTCGACTTCTCCTACCGTGACGTCCAGCAGGGCCGCGACGTGCCGTACCGCGTGCGCCGAATCCCTGCCGGCCTCGGCGTGGGCCTCGTCGCCGGCTACGTCTCGGGCATCCTGGGCGTCGGCGGCGGGCTCTTCAAGGTACCGGCCATGGCGCTATTGATGGGCGTGCCCCTGAAGGTGGCCACGGCCACCAGCACCTTCATGATCGGCGTCACCGGGACGGCCGGCGCCTACATCCAGTACACACACGGTCTCGTCGACCCGACGCTGACCGTGCCCGTGGTCGTCGGCGTAATCGGCGGCGCGCTGCTTGGCCCGCGCCTGGCGCGGCGCCTCCCCGTGGCGCGGCTGCGCCAGACCTTCGTGGCGGTGGTCATCATCTTCGCGGCCGAGATGCTCTTCCGCGCCGCGACGGGGGCGACATGACGTATCTCCCGCGGGCCGCGTCTCGCCACCATCCGAGCGCGCCATGAATAGCGCATCGAGTGCCGATAACGCGCTCTACCGCGTGATGGCGCGCCTGCTCTCGGTCGGAGTGGGGCTGAGCATCCTGTTGATGGGGCTGGGTTTCCTCTTGCTGGCCGCACGCCACGAGACCGGGCGCGACACCTGGCTGCCGCTGGCGCGCGTCGTCCCGCGCGCCCTCGCCGGCGACCCCGCCGGCATCCTCGACCTGGGGGTGCTGGCGCTCTTCGCCACGCCGGCGCTGCGCGTGGTGGCCGCGATCGGGCTCTTCGCCGCCGAGCGCCAGCCGCGCTACGTGGCCATCTCCACCGCCGTGTTGCTTCTGCTCGCGCTCAGCGTCGTGGCGGCCGCGCGCTAACAGCAATTAGCGATTAGCGATTAGCGATTAGCCAGGGAGGCAGGGTCTGTGCATTGTCGGGGGGACCACCCTTGTCTACCCGTACGCGCCTTGGTTGGCGGGGGTCCGGGGGGAGGCATCTCCCCGGGCTCCCCCAGAGGCGCGCCCCAACGTCGGACCCGCGGCTAGGGTCCGGGGGACTAGTCAGCCATGGGCGGGGGGGCGAGGAGGAGAACCCGCGCCGGGACGGGGGGCGCGGGGGCAGGTAGCCCTGGGCGGAGGGAGAGAGAGGGGCTCGGGAGACTTTTCACAGGCCCTGGCCAGGGAGGCTTGGCGATGGTCGCCCCCATGCCAAATCTGTTATCCTCCCTGTGGCGCCTTCGACGCCGTCGAAGTTAACCGCTAACCATTAACCGCCGCATACTGATGGCTAACAGCTAATGACTGATTTCGAGATACGCCCCGTCACGCGGGACGAGTACACCGTCTTCCGTCGGGCGGACGACGCCGCGTTCGGCTGGTACCCCTCCGATGAGGACATCGAAGCCGACCGGCCGCTCTTCGAGCCCGACCGCAGCCTCGCCGTCTATGACGCCGGCCGCATCGTCGGCACGGCCGCCGCCTTGTCGTTCGAGCTGACCCTCCCTGGCTTTACCACGGCCCCGGCGGCCGGGGTCACGAGCGTGGGTGTGCTGCCGACGCACCGCCGGCGCGGTATCCTGCGCGCGCTGATGGAGCGGCAACTCGACGATGTGCGCGCGCGCGGCGAGAGCATGGCCGTGCTCACCGCCTCGGAGAGCCTCATCTATGGCCGCTTCGGCTATGGCCTGGCCACGAGCGCCATGGGCATCGACATCGACCCCCGCCACGGCGTCTTTGCCCGACCGGTCGAGTATTCCGGCCGCCTGGTACTGTTGGAGCGCGACATCGCGGCCGAGGTAGCGCCGGCCGTCTACGACCGGGTCCGCCGCCGGCAGCCCGGCGCGCTCAGCCGCAGCGCGGCCTATTGGGGCCGCTTGCTGCGCAACTCGGGCGCGCCGATGGACGGGGCCAGCGCGCTCTTCTGCATCGCCTACGAGTCCGCCCCCGGGCAAGTCGACGGCGTGGCGACGTATCGCGTGCGCGGCCAATGGACCGACGGGCTCGCCGGGGGGACGCTGCTGCTGCACGAGATTTTCGCCGCGACGCCCGAGGTCTACGCTGCGCTGTGGCAATATCTACTCAGCATCGACCTCGTCGCGACCATACAGTGCCCCAGCCGCCCGGTCGACGAGCCGCTGCGCTGGTTGCTGGCCGACCCACGGCGCCTGCGCGTGACGCGGCTCACCGACGACCTGTGGCTGCGCATATTAGACATCCCCGCCGCGCTCTCGGCGCGCCGCTATGGCGCCGCCGATAGCCTCGTGCTCGCGCTCTCCGACCCTGTGTTGCACGAGAACACGGGCCGCTACGCGCTCGACGGCGGGCCGGACGGCGCGACCTGCCGCCCGACGACCGCGGAGGCCGACCTCGCCCTCACCGTCGCCGACCTCGGGGCCGTCTTCCTCGGCGGCGTCACCCCGCGCGCGCTGGCGCGCGCGGGCCGCGTCGTGGAGCATACCTCCGGGGCGCTGCGCCGCGCCGACGCGCTCTTCGCGGGCGACCAGGCGCCGTACTGCGGCACGGGGTTCTGAAGTTGTCGTTGGGGGTGAGGGGAACCATGGACTACCGCAAGCTGGGGCGCACCGGGCTCAAGGTGAGCCCGCTTTGTTTGGGCGCGATGATGTTCGGGGAGCGCGGAAACCGCGATCACGCGGACTGCGTGCGCATCATCCATCGCGCGCTCGACGCCGGCATCAACTTCATAGACACCGCCAACGTCTACAGCGACGGCGAGAGCGAGACAATCGTCGGCGAGGCCCTGCGCGGCCGGCGCGACGAGGTCGTGCTGGCCACCAAGGTGCACGGCTCGATGGGCGACGAGCCCAATGATCGTGGCAACAGCCGTGCGCACATCATGCGCGAGGTCGAGAACAGCCTGCGCCGCTTGGGCACGGACTACATCGACCTCTACCAGATCCATCGCCCCGAGCGCGAGACCCCTATCGAGGAGACCCTGCGCGCCCTGAACGACCTCGTGCGCGACGGCAAGGTGCGCTACATCGGCAGCTCGACCTACGCCGCCTGGGAACTCGTGGAGAGCTATTGGGTCTCCGACAAGCGAGGCCTGGCCCGCTTCGAGTGCGAGCAGCCCCCCTACAGCATCTTCGTGCACGGCATCGAGAAGGATGTCCTGCCCGTGTGCGAGACCTACGGCAGCGGCGTGATCTCCTAGAGCCCGCTCACCCGCGGCTGGCTGGCCGGCAAGTACCGCAAGGGACGGGACGTCGACCCCGAGTCGCGCGTCGGCCGCGGCGACCGCTTCATCGACCGGCCCGACTCGCCACAGGGGCGGCGCAAGCTCGAACTCGTCGAAGAGTTGATCCCCATGGCCGAGGAAATCGGCGCGACCCTGCCGCGCTACGCCCTGGCCTGGACGCTGGCCAACCCCGTCGTGACCGCGCCGATCATCGGGCCGCGCACGATAGAGCAACTCGAGGACAACCTGCACGCCCTGGACGTGCGCATCCCGCCGGAGCACCTGCGCCGCATCGACGCGCTCGCGCCGCCCGGCACGGATGTGTAACTGTTCGCGATTAGCGATTAGCAGCGAGCTTTTTGCCCTCGTATGATGGCGCCGCTCCTGGTAACCTGAGTCGGGATGTAGCCCACCTACATGATGGCTACCTAATACTACAACGTCACTTACCCACTGGAGACTGTGGGAGCCAGGTTTACGGCCTGAGAATAGCTGTGCAACCGCTCTATTTTCGCGGCTAAACGGCCCCCGTCAGCCGCTGCTAC
>JAABUH010001151.1_pt1 | contig 31584 bp, 22 predicted proteins | sample 5559121 | NCBI WGS metagenome assembly JAABUH01 (sample SAMN10711871, study PRJNA513364) | rock metagenome | isolation source: Antarctica rocks | place: Antarctica: Victoria Land, Battleship Promontory nord | collected 2015-12-28
CGCAAGTCTAACACGATAGAGTTGTTATTGTGACGACGTTTGTTACTGTTTTCAACGACGATACGTTAGTCACTGAACGTTTAAATATATATATGACGTCACATACCGCAGGTACCCTTGCCACTAGCAGAATCAGTGTTCGTGCTGGTACCTTGTGTAACGACGTCGCTTGGATTGGGCAGCAGATTGGTCTGCACAGAGGTACCCGTGCCGCTGGCAGTGAACGTGCCTGTGCTTGTCACCTGTGCAAGGATGCTGCTTAGACTGGGCAGAAGATTGGTTTGTACGGGGATCGTCATTGATAAATTGGAATTCCCGGGTGTTGATATACTAGAATTCCCGGGTGTTGATGTACTGGAATTTCCTGGTGTCGATGAATTGTAGTTCCCCGTAGTTGATGCATTACTATTCTGTGAAACCCGGAAGATGGGAAAGACACCAAATACACGAACCATCTGGAGGGGAGTGAATTGCGTGGTGCTGAAATGGACATTAGCTGATGCAATTGAACGGGTCAATTTCGAAGGGCAGATATAGGACATGTCGTACCAATTATCCGCTGAGTAATCCATGAAGTTATGAAAGGGATCCTCGGGAGTGGGCGCAAACAGTATATTTGGACATGAAACGCGATGTTCAGGACAGCCTCGGGTCGAGTTCGTTTGCGGCCGGGTGTCTGCTATCAAGTCGCCGGGTCCATCACAGTTATCGCCTTGGAATGTGTGGAAAAGACCGAGCCAGTGACCGATTTCATGGATGGCAGTAAGTCCTTCCATTGCCTCTCCACTGTATTCTTGCCCCGGTAATGTAAAGCCTCCAATAGTGCAGCCATCTTTGGGGAGAAATTTGGAGGCATCGTCTGCGACTTCGTCGCCCCCGACGTCGGACGCTATACCGGGAATTTTGTCCGAGTTGCGAGGGAAGGTGCATATACCCAACGTCGGTTCACCGAGTGAAGTAACGATATAGACATTGAGGGCCAAATAATCCCCTTTTCGTAAAGCTAACCCTCGGCCAAGAGTATCGTTGATTGTTGTTCCCCATTCTTCATTGACGGTGTGATCTACTCCTTTGTAGTGGAACATGATGTTGTACTTGCTGTACGTGTCCACAATTGTGTTGACCTATGCAGCGACTTAGCAAGACTGTACCCCCGGGGATTGCTTTCAGCTGTCAAGGAGCTATCATACTTGTTTTTGTATCGCGTCGTCTTTAATGTCGCCTTTCTTCTGTTCAGATTCGACCACATGTATATGAAGGTCGATGTCGAGCCGTGACGGGTTGTCTCTCGGCATCAGCGCCCTAGAAGGATCTTCTTGAGCTTTGAGCATATTATGCGCAGCGACGAGCTTCGCTGGTGGTTCTGGTGTGAGACATAGATTGTTCGCTGTACATTGCACGGTAGCAACTACGGAGATAAACGTTACGAACGAGGCAAAATGCATGTTGATTGAATAGAGCGCGAGTTTAATACTAGAAGAAGGTTTTGATGGACTCTTCAAGCACCAAGCAAAAAGAAGGGTAATTCAAGTATCGCTGAGAGCCCAGAGGGGTTTGTTGCTTCTCCTGTGATCATCTGAATCTATATAAGATCTTTGGGACTCACAGGCGTTCAACGTCATTTTAATCGGCCCTTAAGGCTCACATCGCAAGAGGCTGTAGATTTGTCTTGAAACAGACTTTCCAGGGGCACAGTGATAGCTCATTGGTCTGAGCTGATACTAAGGCCTCCCAATGAAAAGACGCCCCGGAGCTGAGGAAAGCACCGGGCCTGATAATGGAAGAAGTGGCCATAATTCTGCGCAAACAGCAGAAGCTGAACAAATCGAAACCTACATTACAGGTCCTTCCTGCAGCGGGCTGAACATTGCATTGGCTCACCTGGCTAGCAAGGTACTACGCCTACTGAATTTAACCAATAATTCAACGAAATTTGATGCCTTAATCAGCGTCTAAATCGGGTAATTACTGACATTCGATTAGATGAGCTCGCTTAGTTAAGCACTCAGGCCAATACTCAGGCCACCCAGGCCCCCCATATTGTATCACTTCTCATCGCCACCAACCTCACTACCCTACTCACTACCCTACTGGTTTAGTAGCTGGGCTCGCCGATAACCTTCTTATTAGGCCCCTGCTCACAATGCTATCAAATCACGAGCTGCTATTGCTACTGAAGGAATTACATTACTCGATTGGCCCGGAAACAGCCCTGACCTCAATGTCATCGAGGGTGTTTGGGGCCTACTTAAGCTGCGAATCAATAAACTGCGCCCCCGACAATAATATATATATATATATATACAGGTGTTTTGATTACCTTTTTGTGAATCTAATCATAATCTCGTCCATCTCTTCGTATCTTCACTTTTATTATCTTTGGGGGAGGATACATGTATATTAATACAAATTTCCCACAACCCGTTCAATACATCCCTCTATCCCAATCTCATATTCTCATGAGCGCCCACATCCTCTAAATCAATCACGTATCCTGATTAGTTCAGCGCCTGGTATCGTGTAGGAAGATAGAACACCATCTATAAAAAAAAAGAAATCCATCAGAGAAGTTTTTTACCATTCTTGGTCTCCCCCTCCCTACCTCATCTCCCCAGATCTCATCTGACAAACCAATCCCCCACCAACCCCTCCACCCCCCCAGAATAATCCTCCCCCCTCTCCCTCGCCTGTGTGACGAACCACCCAAATATCTCGTCCCATTGCCGCCGCCGCTCCCAGCGCGCCCAGTCGAAGTCTTGCATCAGCGTTTCCGAGGCGGTGCTGTTGATGATTATGGGCCCGCGATGGCGGGGATGAGGGGTTTGGGGTGTGGACTGGGGGATTTGTTGCGGTTGGGGGGGCGGGGAGGGCATGGTGAAGGGGGCGGCGGTGGGGTTGAGGGGGGTGGGGGCGGTGGGACAGGGTGGCAGCTGAGAGCCATTCCAGGCTTCTGGTGGTTGATTTCCGGGCCACACTCCCATCGTTGAGGCGTTGGAATTGGGAAATGTTGGTGGTGTATCGGTCCAGACGGCTCGGTCTCCATTCCACGCTTCCATACTCTCCATGGCATATACCTGCGGCCACTGTCCCTCCAGTGGCGCTCTCGAAATTCCGTGGTTGAAGAAGTCCATCCCACCATCTCCATTTCCCTGCCCTCTCCACGCTTCCACTCTCCCCATAGCAAACATCCGCCGCTCCTCTTCCTCTTGCCTCATTCTCTCGCCCTCGGCCTCAGAGAGGCCTTCTGCGAGCCAAGGTACGCCTCCCGTCCAGAAAACGTCGGTTTGCGGAGTGGGGAGTTCGATTGGGTAGCTTGCAGGGGCGCTGTTGAAGGATGCAAACATGCCCGGAAGTATGGCTGGCGAAGGGACGTTGGTTTGTTGAGCCGTCGACGGGATAGAGAGAGGTGGTGAGAGGGTGCGGGCTGAGAGTGTAGGAGCTGCACGGTGTGGAAGTGCAAAGTCGATAGCTGCGAAATTTGCGACTGGGAAGTCAGGAGCTGGAACTTGGCTACTTGGAAGCTCGCAGGCATGCAAGCCTCGAGGGGCTCCTGAAGCGTGACCCAGTGGAGCGTGAGCCAGCGGAGTCTGATACAGCGGCGTCGAATCGTTAACCTGAGTAGGAGAACGATGCTCTTCGTTTTCCAGCCATCCGACACGACGAGAAACGTTTCCTCTCGTTCTGGCGGGTCCCAACGCCCTCTCTGTGCCTCCTTGCTCTTCAGCACCGCCCCAGGGATGCGACATCCTTGACCGCCCTCTTCCTCGCCGCCCACGGCCTTGTCCTCTCCCTCGTTCTCGCTGGGATTCTGCATGGGCATCAAGGTTTCCTTGGATCTCCCATGAGGGGATTCGCCAACCTCTTATCTCTGGTGGCTCTTCACCTTCCCTAAGATCCCAGTCGATAGGGCATGCTTCTGGCATCCTCAAAGCTTCCGGGTTCTGTTCTGCCGTGCCAAGTATTTGTAATGGCTTGCGACAACGTTGCGAGTGGTAGTATTCGAGTGATCTGTCGACGTAGTTGCAGTGGGAGATGCTTGTGAGATAGGGGTTGCGGACTAGGAGGTTGGGGTTGTGGTAGAAGAAATGATGGATGCACATCTTGGCTACTTATATAGGGAAGGAGGAGGGAGGATGAAGTGATTGAGGGTGTGTTGTTGGGCAAGTGTTTGGAAGAGTGTTCGGTGGGTTGTGACTGATGATGTGATGGATGGTGATAGCCAGAGGAGATGGTGAGAACAAATCTGGTATTGGTAAATCTGAGTATCTGGATCTCGTGTTCGTATGCGGATGGGAACTTTGTTGATCTGAGTTGGCTTAATGGGCTGATCCGCTGTAGAGTTGTCCGTTGTCTTGATGAACCAAGTTTTTGATGGTCACCGTTGTCTGAGTACTCTTAGTTCTCAAGCCTTTCCAGCGCGTGGGTTGCAAATCCGTCCACTTCCCTCAACACTGCCTTTTATATACCCCATAACCCCCCCTCCATTGCTGCCCAAGCTTGTGATTCTTTCTTTGCAAGACTCATCACACGGATACCTGCTTGCTGTTGCCTCTTCATTTCCCTCAAATCTAGATCTAATGACCTAGCTTAGATCTGGCAACGTAGCAAATAATTGGGTACCATCGCCGAAATGGGCTGAGCTGTGAATGTGTTGGGTATGTTTGCTCCGGGAGATCTGAGACAGGCATCTCAATCCGGGCATCATTAGATTAGCCTGCACGTAGGGCGGGAATAAGACGTGGTGGCGAGGGCGTGGGTGAATAGGGACGGTGGGAACGTGTCATGAGTTGGAGGCGGTAGGAGTCATAGCTCGTCATCGTGGGAGTTGTGTGTAGTAGATAATTGCGGCCCCGTGACTGGTCTAAGCTATGAATGCGATTTCCAAGGAAGCGATACATTCGATGGGCCCGGTAGTACTGGGTTGAGACTTGAATCTGCTGTGTGGAGTCATGATAGGCCTTTGGTTACTGGCAAGACACTTCGATCTAGCTCCATGGTCAGTGATAGTACTCGGGGAGCTTGGAAGGTGAATCAACCTGAGCGTGTTCGCTTATCCAGAAAATAGGGTTATCTTTGGTGGAGATTTGGAGCTGGCTTTCTTGCTGATCTGGGAATTGGAATTGCCATCCATTCAACGCGTAGCCCTGATGCTAGAAGTAATTGCGTCGGGATTGATTTTGTGATCTATAAGAAACTTGTTATAGGGAGCTGGCAGTTGTATATAGTGTTTCAGCTTCATGAATGAATAAAGCATAAGATCAGTCATGGCCAGAAAGGAACCTTTCTGTCCCGAAGTCCACTCGTTTAGATATAAAATGTAAATGAAACGTCTCAAGTTCCAAAGGCGAGAAAAGTATAGATCTCATGGTTACTTAAAGGGGCGTTTGCCTAGCGACGTGGCGGGTCGAGATCTAAATTCGTGGATGTAAAATTTGGTAGCAAACTTGTTTGCGTGTTATGACGTGGTCTAGCATGGTGGTAATCGAAAATCTTAAGGGAATAATTATGCTGTAAGGGTAATCTGTTGTCCTCATGGTCTGCGGTAAAAGACCAGACGGAATGTTAGACCGGACAGCCGTCATGGCGTTTTAAGCTTTCCGTTGAACAGATATACTGTTTGTGAGTATATATAACTGGATCTTGCCTATGATAGGTCAGGTGCTCGTGCAATATGGAGGCCATTGTTGAGTGGAGACAGAGGGTAGAATAGCAGGCTAGGAACTCAAGGTTGGGAATATTAACCTCTGTCGAAGGATGATCAAGCGCAAACATCCGAGATGAAGCTTAGAAGAAAAAGAAGGATAGGGAAGGAAGACAACGATAGTAAGTAAAGAATAGAGCTAGAAAATATGATTGTTGATATAAGACATCGTTATGTAAGGCGACAAAGATCCGGGTAGGAAGCTATTCTCCTGATTACCACTTTCGTAGCCCGACAAACTGACAGGACCAGCGCATAGAAGAGCTCCAATCAAAACCCAGTATTCCAGTTACAACTCGCAGGCTCGCTGTCGCATGCTACGTTTAAGAAGTCCAAACAAAGATAAGCAAACAAGAGGTGCACCCGATTTCAAATATGGGCGAAGTGAGCTTGGACCTCATCCATTACGACGCAGTAGTGGACGAGGCAGTCTCATCTTTTAATCGTCGTACTTTCCAACCATTTGTAAGCTTCAGAAAATTGGTTATCGCATGCTCAACTAAGAAATCAATATGCAAGAGTGTATTGTATGCATACAGGAAAGACAAATATCCAGAGATCCCCCCAAACCTCGAAACGCATCCACACCCAACAAGATGTTTTAGTTATTCTGTCTCTGCTTCGGCGTCCATCATGTTGAATGTCCGTCTTATTGAAAGTTTTGATGTTAAGGTTCCTCGTCCTTGATTAGGTCCGCTTCCTTAGCAAGCCTCTCACACAGATGGTCGTCATAGACCGTCACGACATTGCGCCCAGGCGCGGATGGAAGGCATCTAGCTCCATAAACTTTGGCTGTATCACATAGACGATTGAATTTGGGCCCCTGGCACCCATGATGACAACCCAATGCGCATTTCTTCAACCGATAGAAACACATACTGGACACGGGGAGGAGGTGAACTTGTGACCAAAGTGTGTGAAGGAGGCGAAGCGATTATGATACTGGTGGCCTGAGCACTCGATTCAATGGTTGTGTAAAGCTGGAATCAACTTCCGATATCTCGGGACTGTGTTAAAGATGCTTTGTATTTGATAGCAGGATGTTCTTTCTTTTGATGATGATCAGTTCAGGTCCTTACTTGCGGGAAAGCCTTGATACTTAAATGCAGCCGTTCGTTATGAGACGTGCAGTGTCTTGAGCTGGGTCTCTCTTACAGAGAAGCAAAGACTTTGAAAGATTTCAGAAGAAGGTTCGATGTCAATGTACCTTTGTTATCAAATGTCTCGACAGCGTTTACACGGATGATGACGGCCACCACTGTCGGAACCGGCAAGAGATGTGTCACTGGATCAGTAATGCCATGATAGACTAAGCCGTGGCCGATTGTGTTCCAAAAAAGTTAGAAATGTTAACATGATGATGATGATGGTTGATGGAGGGACAGGCAAAAGACTTACGGGCGGAAAAGACAGCGTGCTTTGTGGCTTGGCTGGTGGACTATTGATGAGACCCAAGCATATGTAAATTAACTAGCGTTTTGTCGATTACCGGTAAGCCCTTACAATCTCTTCACACCATTGCTATGAGAGCCTGAGGTTAGGATAAAGCCACTCTATAGATAATTAAGAGAATTGGGAAAATAGACAAAGGAGTGCAGCTGACATTCTGATACTTAAAGACAGGTACTTGATAACGCGCAGAGTGTAAGCTTAAATTGATGGGCCTTACTCCAGATTTGGCTTGCTCTATTGATGGCATTGGTGGAAGAAGGAAGAGGAAGAAATGCAGGAAGAAAGGAGCAAGCGTAGAGCAATACCGAACCAGATATAGATAGTATAGTTCAGGTACTAGAAAACTCTTTTCCTACTCCTGATCTCGTGCAAAATGACTCTAAGAGCTCAAAGGCTAAGAGATTCAATTGGTTTTGCTTGCCAAGTCGTTTTGCCCCATTTGCTTCCTTCGAGAGCAGAGAAGTCAGAAGACTTTGTGTTCAGGAAGATGAAAGCTATTAACAACTGAGAGAGATGTTCCTTTCTCGCATGTTCTCAACAAAATCACAGGAACCACACGACCACGAAGCCCGCCAATAAGATTGCCCCTGATTTACACCATTTTTGACTCACTGTTCCGAACATTTGCAGTGTTCCGCAATGAAACTCGCCGTCAAAGTATATGATATTGCTCATCGTCATCAAGGCGGTAACCATAGTAGCAGTGCCGTTCGTGATAATCGTTGGGCGAGAAATATGGGGAAATATTAGTACCACGTTTAGCGCGTCCAAACGCCTAATCAATGCTCTGCTTTGCGTCAGCGTCCTGGCGCAGCCGCCCCAAGTAGAAGAAGAGGAAATATCGAGCTACATGAGCTGCTCGGGAGGGTGATGGATGTGGACTAACATGTGCCTTCATTACTCAGTTCGGTCCATCAGCTGGATTCAGTTTCCTCATGTCCAGTGCGAGCGTCTTGTTCCCCTAAATTGCCATCCAGGAACTTGACATCCGCTACACGCCTTCTCGTGTTGAATAATGTTGACGTTCTTGTCTAGCTGTGGCCTACAGCGTTCTGACAAATCGAAACAAAGTCCTCTTTCTCTGGGATCGTAAATTCGTACAAACTGTTGCCAGGTATTCGTGCAGTTGTACTTGTCTAGCACGCCGCTGTTGTGCCCGCAAGCGAAGAGAACAACATCAAAAGCGCACATGCTAGCAACGAGATCGGGACGATTGTGTGACTGGTGAGGGCGCTAGGTAGGTAGTTGAGAAAGGTCAATAGCTAGGCTGAGATCCGAATGAGGATACAGGTCTCTATATGAACAGATGGGAAGACAGCTAGCAAGGGTTGAAGATGGAAAGATCAGGTGACTGCGAAGGAGGCTTCCAAATGGAAAGTACAAGATACAAAGGGTCATAATATAAATAAAGCTCTGCCAACAAATCCATGGCTGGCAGCAATCCGGTAGACCCACACAAGGATCAAGAAGTGAAAAATACATTGAAGTTACACAATTGGTGACTGATGCTGCTGGAATCGTGGCTTCGACTAGAATACCTAGACAGCTCCATTCTCAGGCATATATCTGCCGGCGGACATAGCCACTGTAGCTATCTTGAGGTGATACGAACACCTAGATTGCCACGGAACAACACAAGGTCACGAACACTAAGTCAGGTGAGTTCCAGTCACGAACTTGCTGTGTCTCTCTGGATGAAGCAAGCTCAGTCAACGCAAACAAGAGATCCAAAGCCAGTCACCATCGGCAGTCGATGAAAAAGAGATACTGTGACGCTGATCGGCCGGCAATCAAGTTTTGTAGGCTTTGGGCAAACCTAATAGGTTCTTCCTGATTCGTTTGGCGCGGGTCTCCGGAAACATCGTCAATGGCAACTTCATGTGGCAGTGCCGAAGTTGCAACGGACAACGGAAAAGGAACGGAATTGACAGGTAAATTCCTGGAGCCCAAAACCGGGTGGTGAAGATCGCGAAGTTTCCCGAAGGGGAAGAGATGTATGAGGCTCGCATGCTTGCCGTCCCGCTCCTACCTTACTTTGATCAGGGTACCCACAGGCATGACACTCGCCAACGCACGAATCCGCTTTGCTGGTGGCCTGTGCATGACTCAATCGAGACCTCGTTGATACTATACAGGCACAACGTGTTCCTAGAGACGTCTTCAATTGAAGTGCCCTGAGGCTGAGCGAGAAAATTCCGATTCCGATTCCGATTCCACCATGTTATACTAGACTAATCACCACACCAAGCGCTCAACATGTACATTGTGATGGTTTGATTGACGCTAAATGCAGATAAAAGTATACAATCCAAAAGGACATTACTCCCCCATGATCCTTATCCGATCGAATAATTAAGGCAGTTTCAGATATTCCAAATATCGCAAACCCTAGATGTCACAATATCAGCATACCCACTAATGCCACCAAAGCGGCAAACATTGATCCTTGGAACACTCTTTCAGTTCTCGGCCCTGGACTGTCGCTCTTCTTGGTCTGGTCACCTTGCACAAAGCCTCCGACACCTGCCGTTGCCGTTGACCCAGCGGCAGTCGAAGCGCCACTTGCAGAAGACCCAGAGCCTGATCCTGATCCGGAGCTTCCGCTACCTCCATTGGTACCACTACCGCCACCATGGTTGTTGATGGCTGGTCCGGCACCAGTCAGGCCTGGTACCAGGGCGACGTCGCTCGATGCTGATGGAGAAGCAGAAGCAGTGCTTGTGCCAGAAGACGGGCTTGCACTTGGGAAGTCCTTATTGGGGTCTGTGCCTGATCCGAGAAGCGACTTCAAGACGGTATTCTGATCAGTCGTGGCAACAGAGGAATTGTCCCCCGACGGTGAAGTATAAATATATGAAGTCTTTCCGGTCACATTAGCGCCTGATGGCGCAGGGTAGCACTGGACATTGACGTCCTTGAACATAGCGTAGTAGTAGCCATTCTTCTGAACATCCTGGCTCTTCCAGTTGACCAAGCCGCCGGACCAGGCTATTGTACCTTGTCCATTCTTGCTTGACCCTGCGGGCCAGAGAGAAAGCTGCACACGTGCCGGTGTTTGTGGGTAGTGGTATTGGTTCGTTGTGGAGTTCCATGTGTCGCTCTTCTTCAACGTACGGTGAGGACTGTTGTCGACTGACCATGTGATCTGATCTGGGGTCCAGTCCAACTCGTACAGATGGTAATTATCAAAAGTGCTGTTGTCAACCTTGACGTCAATCTCGTTGTGATCTGTGGTATTTAGCATGAGATCCGTGATCATAACTGATAAAGAACTTACAGTCTGTGATCCCCTGGAAGTAGTAGTTAGATTGTGCGGTATCCAAATTTGTACCTACGAATTCAAAGTCGATTTCATCCTTTACATCTGATAGTAGGATGAATGCAGTGACAACACCCTGGCCTCGACTCGTCTTCAGCTGTGCAGACACTTTCCCGTACCAGACGTATGAGGTACTAGCCAGTAGAGTTCCAGACCCGCTCTGTCCAGTTTCTGACAAGGTGAGGAGGACTTGATCCTGGTAAATCTTGGGAGTTCCACTCGTTACCCAATTTGCTTTCGACGCATCGCCTAGATAGTCTGTATTTGCTTGCATGCCATCCAGCGAAGTCATTTGGTAATCCTGGCTCTTGCAGACTGGTGCCGGCATGCAGGATTCGAGCGAATGGGAGTGTATGGGATCGCAGCCTCCAAGACAATATGCTCCCGCCCCGCACTGTCCGTATTCTAGATGGGACCAGCGGTCAGTCTCCGTTTGTTCCGTCAAAACTTGATATACATACGGGAACAACAAGGTGAGTCTGATGGACAATTATTTCCTGGGCCACACTGAATTCCTCCGCTATTCGTTGAACCACCGCTAGCTTGACCAAGGACAGCGGAGGCCGAGAAAGCAGCCAAGGCTGCCGAAGCCAGGATGTGGACCATTGTGAGATGTTCTGATGAGGACCACGGATTAAATATATATGTATTGGAGGGTCACTTATACGGCGACTCGTCGATTGAAAACGAGGATTAAGACTGTGAAATGCGTTCAGATAGGATGAAGAGCCCGGTCCTTTGTCTTTGGGCTGAATAAATGATAGTGGATTCCTGGCGCACGAACCGAATAGCCCAAGAATCGAAGAAAAGCTAGATCTAACAATGCTGAGCGAAAGTAAAGGTCGGGTTGGCCGCCACCGTGATAAATTGAAGAAGCAATGAATCTACAGAGTACTTCTTCATGATACGAGGCCCGCCTCCCCCTAGCAGTTTGGCTAAGCTTTTTATAGACTCAACTAGTGGCACATCGGAGTTGTCGGCGTTTTGCCCTATCAGCCAGGCCAGTACATAAAAGACTGGCAAAAACTACCTAAGTACTACTGATGAAAGTACAACAGCGACACTTATGCAGTCCTGTCACTGAACTAATGGTGTACATTCTCGAAAACGCTTCTACCGCAAATTTTGAAGCGGTAGACAGGGCTGGCAGACCCAAAATCCAGAGTGCTGACAAGGAATTGGGAACCATCACTCTTTTACTACTCTTTTCCCCTATACTATGCAACTACCGTTGAGAGACCATATACCTTGCTCTCAATTTGCACATTGACAAACCCTTGAAGAACTTGCTGAATTCTTCTGGGATACCTGGTCTATCAGCTATTCCATGGCGTGTGGATTTTATACCTCCATCTTGTTGCCCCTCGACACTCCTCTTGGCCAACAATGCTTCGAGCGGCCTAGAAGTTCATGTGCCTCCGCCATAGCGTTTCCAACATCATTCCAGCTTCTGGATTTACTCGACACTTGGTCGAAGACATATGCCTCTTGCCGTTCCAAGCTTTCTCTTGATGTTTAATTGGCGAACTCGCCATTTTGTACACACTAAAATGTTCACCTAGGCTCCTTCCATCCTATTGGAATTAACGCAGCAGCGACCTCACCAACACCCCGTTCTGTGGCAAGCAGATTAAATTGCGCGGCCGCATTTCTAGTATCTTGTATGTCAACTCGGATCCCTAGCGAATTGATGTAGTTTCTCGTTTCTGGGGAAATGGGATGCACGTGAGGGCCTAATCCTAGAATGAGAAGATCTGTAATCGTGATATTAGCACTTCTATTTCCAGAATTTGAAGCCCTCGCCAGCAGGATTAGTGGAGCGAGGCAAATTATCCTACCCGGCTTTGGCCACACAAGATCAAGTGTTCCCCAAGCTTCATTCTCAATATCCCACTGCCCTTTTTTGTTGATCATTCGCCCCTTTCTTGACCCTCTTGGTCCACCTCCCGCGTCCCAGGGTCTCCAACTGAACGCCTCCCCTCCCACTAATAGGCATCCGCTACCCCCACCAATCTTCAGTCCACTGTCGAAATGAAATCCATCACTTAGGCATGCATCAATAGCTGTAGTCGGTGCAGGGGTATTGCCCAGGACGTTCATAGAGCCGAAGTCGGTCTGAGTGTCCTCCTTGGACGGAGGACCGCGATCTGAAGTTTTGGGAGTTTGGGAGGATCGGTGTATCGTTGCTGAAGAAAAGGATCGCAAAGGACGCGTTTTATGGAGAGTAAACTTGGAGGGGCTGCCAGCTACTGCTGGAGAACATTGGGGAGGTGAGCAAGTTGCTCGCGGCGCTGCACATGCTGGAGCTGGACAGAATTCCGTAACCCTGAAAGCTCGAAGAAATTGGAGGCTTGGAGGTCGCATGGCTGGTCTAAATGCAGGCTGTTGACTATGAGTACCAAAATGAATTGTCCTTCAATCGTTCACGTCAATTTGGAAACTCGCGGTTAGTAAGCGTTCTCAGCCTTACCACCATACCTGCCTCAACATAAGGCTCGCGGCGAAGCTGCTACTCATGCAGCACTGCAATTCTGATAATGGGGGCAGGAGTTCCATAAAGAAGCCTGATTAATGCAACACATACTGATGTTGACAACAAACGTAGCGTGGCGACAAGGAGTCAACACTACAGAATCACGCTATGGCCCCCACTTGAGTACAGCCCGTCCTGTGTCCGGAAAGGAGGTGGTCCAACCCTCGACCCCAATACTGTGGGTCTGGAGCCTTACCCGTATCCTATGAAAACACTGGGAAGGCGCGAAACACTTAATAGATCTAGGTTTAATCTCCTTCAAGAACACCTCGATATGATATATACTACTTGAGGTCTCTTTCCTTCTCTAATCCTTTTTCTATGTTGCCTCCCAGCCTAAGTGCGGTTTGTTCGGTTTGACTTGCTTATACTGCAGTATCTTTTCAAAACTGTAAGCCCTTATTCTTGGATAAGTATCATTGTAAAATTTCTGGTCAAATCGCTTGAGATACAACGCACTTCCAGTCGCAGAGAAAGCAAGGTTTGAAACAAGTGCTAAACACCTACATCGGAGTCCTGAAAGCAAGCAATGGACCCTCTTTCGGCGATTGGCGTCGCTGCTTCTATCGCTCAGTTTGTGAACCTTGGCTTGCAGGTCGCAGCACGCTTGAAGGAATACAATGCAGCTACAACGGATGTCCCCAAAGCACTGCAGCATATCTCGGCACAGCTGCCGCTCTTACTTAGGTCTCTCGAGCGGGTGAAGACTGGGATCGAAGTCGAAAAGGTTGACCTTGATACAAGATGCATTCTCAAAGGCGTAGTTGCTGGATGTATGCAACAGGTGGAGAAAATTGACAGAATCATTGAGAAGGTGCTTCTCGTCCCGGGAGACTCTCTGGTGACTAAAGTCCAGAAAGTGTTCGTGGGACTAAAGAACGACGAGAAGATACTGGCGATCCAGAAGAATCTGCAGACTTATATCTCGGTTCTGATCTTGCACCGTGTGATTCAAGGTTCAGACGCTTCTCTAGGTGTGAACGAGGATTCTTCGTATTTTGAAGTACGTGTAAAGAAGGTATCGCCTTTTCTTGAACGTGTTGAGACCATGCAGAATCTTGAAGCACAATTGTTTCCTGTGGCAACTGCACAAGTTCAAACACCAATTGTGGTTGCACTTGTCGGGCCAGAAAGAGCGGGCAAGACTCAGCTCGCTGTGGAGTATTGTCATCAGGCAAAAGACATTGGACAATTCCAAACCATATTTTGGGTAAATGCTGCCACGCCCGAAAATCTGTGTCGCAGTCTCGAAAATATCTCAGATATTGTTCGTCATACGAAAGAGGGTTTGAAGGACCGGAATGAGAAGGTTGATTTTGTAAAGTCTTTTCTTGGTAACCGATGGCACCCATGGTTATTGGTCCTTGATAACTACGATCCTCCTGCTTTCAAGAACGTCATGGAGTTCTTTCCTTCTACGGGATCAGGCGCATTACTGTTTACCTCTCGTTACGACTTGTTGCCCGATGCAAGTCACGTTTTAAGAGTACCTAAGTTCCGGGATCCAGATGAGATCGAACGACTACGAAGTTCACTCACGTTTGCTGTTCGTAATGATAATTTCGAGAAAGCCGAATCTTTGCTTGCCAACGGCGCCGATCCAGATTCTCGTGAGCTCTCTGGATGGCCTTGTCTACATCGCGCCGTAGACGATAAGAAGGAAGCTCTCGTAAAGCTCTTACTAGCAAACGGCGCGAACTCCAGGATTCAAGGCCCTCCGTATTGTGGAGCTGATGGTTATGTGACGGCCTTGTACTGGGCAGCATCAAGCGGCAGCGTCTCAATTACTAGGCTACTGCTGGATCATGAAGACGCCGTTGGTCTCACTCCTCAAGCGCCTGGTAATAACGCCATACTTAGATATGCCGCTGAGAGGGGCCGCGAAGAAACCGTTCGCATGATGATCGAGCATGGCAGCGTGCATGTAGCGGGCAGGGGTGAGAAAAAGGAAACTGCTTTGGGGCTGGCGGCCAAGGAGGGTCATTCCGCTGTTGTCAAACTTCTGCTTGATTCTGAAGCAGATCCAGAAGCCGAAAGCAATGGCGTAAGTCCTCTTCTTTTGGCTGCAACTGAAAATCACCTGGATACTGTGCAAGTATTGTGCTCGCAGGGGAAAGTTGACGTAAATACTGGCGATTACTATGGCCAATCGGCACTGGGATGTGCTTCTCAAAAGGCTGGTGGCACCGGAGATGAAATGGTAAAGTATCTGCTGGGGCAAGGAGCGGACCCTAACCGATGCGACAAGACTGCCACATCCCCATTATACGAGGCCGCGGGTCGTAGATCCGATAACATAGTGTCAATGCTTCTAGCGTACGGCGCCGACCCATTTCCCTCAAAACACTCAGGTTATTCGCCGGTCGAGGAGGCGGCACGGCTTGGGTACGACACCGTGGTAAACCTACTGCTGAATTCAGAAGCTAAGGACTCGGCTGTCCGGAATAATCAGCTCGAACAAGCACTGATTCTCGCCTCTATTAGAGGCCACAGAGACGTCATTCTAGCCCTCCTAGAAGCCGGCGTCAACATCAACTGCATTGGTAACAGAGGGAAAACCGCCCTCGTCTTCGCTATCCAAAACGCTCAGATCCCCTCCACTCGCCTTCTCATTCGCCGTGGAGCCCGGCAAGACCTCCCTGATGATGACGGCGGGCTCCCTCTCTTCCTCGCCGCCGAAAGTGGTTTTGATCCTGTAGTCAGCGAATTGATTGGCCGTCATGGCATCAAGAAGCCGGATGTACGGAATGCGAAGGGGGATACACCGTTTTGCCTAGCGGCGGCCAAGGGGCATGAAAAGGTGTGCCGGGTTTTGTTGGAGGGAGGTGCCAAGCTCGAGTTCACGAACAAGTACGGGGACACGCCACTGGATTTGGCGATGGAGGGGGGCCATAAGGAGATCATTACGATGATCGAGGATATGGGTCATCTTTGAAGCGCGAGCGGAGCCTGTTCTGGTATTCTCTTACGCGTTGAACATTCTTTTAAAATTTAAACGTTCACAACATCTAAGCATCCTCGACACTCTCATATGTAGATCGATAGGCCTTACGCAGTACTGCTTTCCCAGATCGACGATTTTTTTTGGGTTGTGCATGTTAACTCGTCGAGTTTATCTCGCCATCGCTATCCTTGGGGGGAAGCATTAGGATATCACAAGATTCGATAACGTTGGGGGTTCGAGGAGTGGTCATTGAACAGCGCAGGTAGTGGTTATAGGTTTTCAGCTAGGGTTGTATCAGTAAACATGTGTATCAATGGGTCGACTCGTGGGGCCATGAAATACGATCTGCCTTTCATGGTTTTCGGGCTCTCTAACAGCAGGATATATTTTAACAGAGTTGGGCCCTTTTTGGTGGAAAGGCTAAAAGGTGTCATGATCATCTTGACGCAGTATGATGTGAATCTGAGTATCTTTGGAAACGCGTTCAATAAGCACTTCCGATTAGTGCCAATACTTTGAGCATCCAAAGAAGTCAAAATGTTTGATTGTCCAGGGATGTAGTGTTTTGGTAGTTCTGGTAAAAGCTTAGCAGCCGATGTCGGTGCGTCATTGCCCACTGAATGGCTCATCCGTTTTCGTCGGATTCTCTCTTCTCAAGACACTGAATTTGCTTCATCCTTTCAACGTCGACTATATAGCTAAAGGATCGATATCGTGGGACGAGGTCTGCTAAGATAGGTACCTTACATATCTTCTTCATCTGTATCGATATGCAACTCATTTTCTAGGGTCATGTAACCTCACCAAGCTTCGACGGTCAAATTTTGCTAAGCTTTGTTTTGTCACCAAATGTGTATCAATGATGATGAAGGCTGGCGTTCAAACTAACAACAATGGTACAGGAGCTGCGAGAACATGACAGAGCCCAAAGTCCAAGTACATCGCTCGACTCCATTTAGATAAGATGATGTCGACTAGCAACGAATTGATCAGTGATCAAGGTAACTGTATGATTAAACGCATGAAACCGGTGTTCGACATCTTTGTCATACTGCTGCATCCAACCCTCTTTTCTTGTCTATTCTCATCGACGTTTAAGACGGGAGATGCTGCAGATCTGATGAGCCGTCGTTCTGAGATCATACGGTCGAACTTGATCTGGATAATTCCAGCGAAAGAATCATGCTATCTTTCTCTGTCATCAGGTTTACTGATTGAAGCAGGGCGGAATGTCGACTACTTCGTCCGATGTGGAGAGGGGGCTGCCTGTGGTGGGGAAGGAGGACGATGTGGGCGACCAGGCTCATAGAGCACCAGAAACTTCCGCTTCATCATTACCACCACCGTCAAACTTCACTGAGAAGGTCAGTCGCTATACCAGAGATGTCGAGCAGCGCTTGGTCGAGTACAATCTTGAAGCGCGGGGAATCCAACGCGTAGAGCCTCATGAAACCCATGACCTATCTTGGAAGCGGTACCTGCAAGTATTTGTGCTCTGGTTTTCCATAAACCTTGCAGCAGTTAATATTACCCTTGGTATGCTAGCTCCTACGATTTACGCATTGAGTTTCAAGGATGCAGCATTATGTGCTGTATTCGGATCCCTCATTGGCAGTTTAGCCGTGGCATACATTGCTACATGGGGCCCTGTATCTGGGAACCGTGCTATGGTCAGTTACCATAAGCAGAACGAGAGTATAAATCAATCTAACTTGATCCCTTAGATATTCGCACGATATACATTCGGATGGTGGCCAGCCAAGCTCATCGTACTCCTAAATATCATCGTCTTACTAGGGTACGCCCTTATTGGCTGCGTAGTCGCAGGACAGATCCTTTCGGCTGTCTCGTCCAATGGAAGCATGTCAGTAGTCGTCGGTATCATCGTCGTTGCCATAATTAGCTGGGTTGTCACGACCTTTGGCATCCAAATCTTTCACTCCTACGAACGCTACGCCTTCATCCCCCAACTCATCGTTCTCAGCATTCTATACGGCGTTTCAGCCAAACATTTCGACCTTACTACTCCCTCTCAGGGTGACTCCCGCACCATTATAGGGAACAGAATCTCCTTCTTCTCCCTCTGCCTCTCAGCCGCTATAACCTATGCCGGCGGTGCCGCCGACTTCTTCGTCTACTACCCCCCCTCCACCTCGCGTGTCGCCCTCTTCGTCCTCTCCACTCTCGGGCTCGTCACATCCTTCACCTTTGCCCTTCTCGTCGGCATCGGTTTAGCCTCCGCCATCCCCTCCACCCCGTCCTTCAGCACCGCCTACGACACAAGCCAAGGCGCCCTTCTCGTCACTGGCTTTGCCTCCCTCAACGGCTTCGGCAAATTCTGCGGCGTCGTCATTGCCCTCGGTCTCGTTGCCAACATCGTCCCGCCAACCTATGTCTCCGGTATCAACTTTCAGATCCTCGGCCGTATCCCGGAACGAATTCCTCGATTCATTTGGAATTCAGTTGGGGTCATCATCTTTACTGTTTGCGCGTTGGCGGGCCGTGACCATCTAGCGGCGATATTCACGAATTTTTTGGCATTGATGGGGTATTGGGTGGCTATTTGGATCGCGATTACCCTGGAAGAACACCTGATCTTCCGGCGATCAAGGGGGTATGACTGGACTCTGTGGAATCATCAAAACAAGCTGCCTCTGGGTTTGTCAGCCCTTGTAGCATTCCTCGTCGGCTGGGCTGGAGCTATCCTGTGCATGGCGCAGAAGTGGTATATTGGACCTATCGCCAAATTGATTGGGGAGTTCGGAGCCGATGTATGTTGTCCTTTTTTTTTTTAAATGTCACCAGGTTCCTTTCGCCCTTATCATCACCAGCTTCTCTCCACCCCCGCCCGTCACCTATTCCCAAGCCCTTCGCTATTTCTCTCAATCTACTGGCCTAGACCCTCCTCGATCCCCTGGCCGCCACTTCCCCTTTTTCGCCCCTACCGTTTCCACACTCGTCAAAACTCCCTCGCCTCTAAACTGACAATCCCACAGATGGGCAATTACGTCGGTTTCGCCTGGGCCGCCCTCGTCTACCCGCCGCTTCGATGGTTTGAGCTGCGAAAATTCGGGCGGTGAAAACCTCTCGCTACTCACAACCGGTAATCGAAAAGTTCGTCGCTATGTAGTACATATGTCCCTCTTTAAGACAGAATTTCGCGCGTCTGCATGCCGAGCACTATCTCCATAGGACAGGGTTCGCTCTTCTACACATTCATTAAGAACATGTCTGCGTAAATTTTTCCCTCCGTCCGTTGTTTGGGGCTATATCATTCCGTAGACAACCCTTGTGATTATGGCGGTGGGGGATACACAGAACCACCCTAAAGGCTTGAATATTAATCACATCTTCAGCAACACACCACTTATTTTTACCAAAAACAACAACAAATCTGCCACCCTCACCTCATCCCATCCCCTCTTCCTCTACCTTCTCCACCTTCCCCAAACCCACTGCGGTCTCCCCTCTCTTGAATTCCAAAGCATTCCTCCCCCTCATCTCCACCCCTCCACCCCTCCCCCCAATTCGCCAACCACAACCCCCATTCCGTTACAGAATCGTCCTCATAGCTTTTATCTGCGGAACTTGTAAGAAGAAAGAAAGGAAGAAAGAAAGGGAGGAACAAAAAGCAAGAAAATGGAAAGACGAGAAAGAAGAGATGAGAAACAATCCGAGAGGGTGAGAGATTCGCAGGGATAATATCAATTTTCTAAACTCGTCTTTCGCGGACGGCGAGACGCTCCACCAATCTCCCAAAAAAATCCTCCCCGATTATGCTCAAGGCATCGGGCGTCTCCCCCCTCCCATCTGGAGCCCCACCACACTCACGCCCACACCGCAAAACCGCACCTCGCACAAGAGCCGATCAGTAAGCCGGATCACGGTATTAAACAATCGGGAGGTTCTGAACCGCGAGGTGGAGAAAGAGTACATAGATGGTGGATTTTGGTGACGGGGAGGGAGATTGTTGGATATGTGGGGGAGAGGGAAGAGAGAATTAGAAGGGAGGAGATGCAGCAACAAAGGACACTGGCGAAAGGAGAAACGGAGAAGAAAAAACAAAACAAAATCCCACGGCACTCATGCATCCTCGTCTTGACTAAAAATAAAAAATTAAGATCTTCTTGAATCTCTCGTTTAGCATACCCCCATTCAAACATCTCACAAACCCACACAAAAAAGTCCAGGGAAAAATTCTGACATGTCTGATTTTGAGACTACACAGCCCAATCACTCCGTCATCGTAAAACTACCGTCTGCTTCTAACCCGATCGGTGTGAAAGTTACATTAATCATACACTGCGTTCAAAACATAAAGCCCCAATCCTAAAGAATGCAGAACACGCCAAGCCTGGCTGGGGTATTCGAAGAATGTCAAAAAGCCGGCCCAAAAGTTGAAGAATAGGGAAGCGGTCTTGGGGGGGTGGAGGTGGGGGTGGTGGTGAAGATGATGGGGTGGCTTTTGTCGAGTGATACTCGGTTGAATTGAAAAAAAGAAAGAGGATAGAGAAGGAGAAAACGAGAATTCTTTAAACCAGGAGGTTTGTCTTGCGCCTGTCAAGATCTTTCGAAATCCCCCGGCCTAAGTGGCTCCGCAAACGTGAAGTTGCTGTTCCAACCATCCCCATCCTCCTCATTGTCCCGGTCAACGGGGCCCTCTAATGTTTCATTATTTTTAGCAATTTGCTTCGGTGGCTGCTGACCCAGAATCCTATGCGACGGCCGATGCATAGGCGGCGATGGAGGAGGCAGATCATCATCCACAAGCAGGGCGCCAGGGCCATGCTTGATAGCTACGCCGACAGCAAGGACGATGGCGAGGGAGAATTGCCACCAGAGACGGAGAGTACGATGAGAGGACGGCTCGATGCATCTGTCGCAGGGGAAGACTTGGGACTCTTCTCTCGGTCTATGGTATGCGGTGGCGGATGATTGTCGCATGGTTCCAGGCTGTGGCGTTGCTTGTGGTAGTAGCTCGTAATTACTACCGTGGCTGCGCAAACAATGCTCAGCAGTCCTCCTCCGACTCGCTCTCGCCGAGTAGTGGTGCCAGTCGAAGTTGTTCTTCGGCGGTCCGTCAGCTATTACCCCGTCAGCCGCGCGTTTGCGTTTTCTCCAACAAGAACCGAAAAGCAGACCCATGAGCCACCATCCCATTCTGCCCAATCGTGTAGAGCCAAGTGTCCATGCATTATGGAGTATTCGTTGCGCTAGTGTGGAGGGGTCCTGCTTCGTCTGGCGGATAAGATTGGTAAGTCGTGAGAACATTGCGAACGCATTCCTTCTTGCGAAAGACGACGACTGGAAAACTTTGGATGACGGAAATGTAGCAGAGACGGGCCTAGGGTCTGGTCTGGGGGTTGTATCCGGTAGAGCGGGTGTATGTCGCTGGCGTAAACTTTGGTCGTGCGGAGTATGTGGTTGGAAAGAATCTAGTCCAATTGGGATCGTATCGAGCTCGGCGCCTTTATCCAAGTCTGCTGGTATAAGTCCATCCTCAAAGGAATACCCGGTAATTAAACCGGCCTGTTTGAGCTCTTCTTCGAGACTCCGTGGTCGGGCATGTCGTGGTCTCCGCGAATCCAATGGACTCTCGTAAACCGGTTTACGCTGCTCCTCGGGACTTGACAACGGCGAATCGGCAGATTCAGGCTGCCTACCTTTCCCTTCCAATGACCGCAAAGTCTGCTCTTGCGCCCCTGAAGCAGACTGCTGCCGGATTGGCTGCGTAGGAGTCGAGATTGGTGAACTGAAATCATGCCTCGATAAGAAAGCTGTGGTCGGATCTAAAGAAATGTCCGTAATGTTGCAGCTTGGCGTAGGAGAAGACGAGTATACAGGTGCCGAAGCTGGCAGAGACGGAATGGTGGCTGCGGTTGGTAGAATTAATGGCTTCAAAGAACATGACCCAGAAGGAAAACGGCGCATTCTCCGTTGACGGTTCATCGACTTAGCTTGGCTTTCAGTGTTGGACGGCAACGGTAGCCCCCAAGAGGCAGTACCAAGCGAAGAAGCCGACTGAATGGACGTAGGCCTAGATGAAGAAGTTGGTCCAGAGCGAAAAAATGCAGACCCACCGGAGTCGAGGTCTACAGAACTGAAATGCCCGGAGTCATGGTTTGATCCCGGAGACAAAATTTCCTCCTCGTGCGTAGTCGTCGGATCCACTCCTTCAGGAGACTCTGAGATGCTCGAAGTCGATCCAAGGCTCCTGGAATGCCAGAACGCCGATTCCGATACAGTAGACAAGGACAACCGTACACCTCCAGGCGAGCAAGGAACTCTGGGAAGCATGGACCGTGGCCTTGGTGTTCTTCTGTGCGGGCTAGCCTTGCTTGGAGAAGAAGTCGCAGACGAGAGCTCAAGTTTTGTCGGTGACCGAACAAGGAGATTTGTCAAGACATCTATCCTTCTTTCCAAGTCTACGTTGACCGCTTCCAACCCCTCGACTTCTTTGGCTTTGGCTTGGATACTCTGGAGCTCGCATTCAAGCTCCCTTATCTTTGCGTCCTTAACTTCTGAATCATCCTCCAATTCTTGTAACCGTGTATTTAAGCCTGTCTCCACGTCCAACCGCTGCCCCATCTCTTCCTTTAGTCTTTGACCAAAATGGCATTCCCAGTCGGACACTTCTTGACGGAGTGAGCGTGACTCCGCTGTGAGGGCCCTAAGCTTTGCCGAGCGTGCTTTGCTTGTGCTTGGAGACGTGACGGCGTCTAACTTGGCGTTAACGGCACAAAGCTGGGCCTCAAGGTGTTCAATATATCTGGATGCCTCTGAGCTTGTAGATCGAGAACCAGGATGATTCTCATTGCGGCCCTTTACTTGTTTCGCCAAAGGCGAGCTTGGAATTTGAGATGTCTTTCCATTCAGAGATACTTCACACAACTTTGTCGCATTGACCGGCGTCATGTTCATCCCCATTGGGGAGCCACTATTACTTGCTTCGTTATACCAAGAACGTCCACCTCTCTCAATTGGTTCCGTCGCTGTATTATCTTCAAAGATTTGCCCAAATCCTGTTCGGGGCGAAACTCGTCTTCGCCGGTTCGAGTTATGGATCTCTTGCAGTATACTCACAGGGCTCGGTGGCAGGTCTTCGCCGTATAACACTCGCTTCTCGGAGCTTATAGGAGAGTTCTCACTGTTTGCTGGACGACTGAAAGGTTCAGACGCATGCTGGGAGGCGCCAAGGATTGGACTCATCCGTCGAGCTGGAAGGACTGGGCCTTTGAATCCTACATTGCGCAGCTGTAGCCGCCGGCTTTGTTGATTAAGGCGTGGAGGAGTCGCTGTAAAATTTATTGGAGACGTCGCCACGGACGCGGTCGTTGGAGGCAGCGAGCGCAGACCAGGTGAAATATATGGTCCATCCGACAACGGATGGGAATGCTCCATTGGTTCAGATGTGTTTCTATTTGAGGACTCTCCATTCCTTACTCCCAATGGAGAGCTAAGGCCAATGGAGCAGTCAAGCCGGGGAGTTTAATTGCGTGTGTTCTTTAACCGAGGTGTTGGTTCTGTTCGTGGGTAGCCTAGATATCAGCTATGTTATCATGTTTCGAGTACCGTGTGTACCGTGTATGCTGTTCTAAGCAATGGCAATAAGTGTTATTATGGGAAGGATCTCGAAGGATTCGTGTTTGTTTGTTTGGTTGTCCGGCGCAGCAGTTTGTTTAAGGGGTAGTGGGGCTCAAATTCCGGGTAGGACCCCACTAACAGAATTTATTCAACGTCCCCAGTAGGTAGTTTTCCACGAGGTGATGAGCTTTGTTTCACGCGAACATGACCATCCTGAAATACAGATATGTGAGCCAGTCGAGGTAAAGGAAATATCCACAGGAACTGCTCTGATTGCCAGACTGGATGCCAACATAACGCCATCCGCCGTATACCACCATGTGCGCTTCTCCATGTAGCTGAATCTCACTCTCAGTACAAGCAACTGGATATACTATATCATATGTCTTCTCGGGGGTACCAGCTCAGCTCTAAAGACGGAGACTACAACTGCACGAAAGTCAATCAACTCTGACAACCGTATCGGACAGGACTCCGCACGTTTCTACGGAGTAATCATAGCGAGGACCATGCGAGGAAGGCTACCGCAAGTAATGGCTTGTATCATCTTGCCAGCAGCAACTTCTAACATTTCAGTTTGTCTTACTGTGCCTAAACTATATACGCCACAAAGGTTGTTAACTGATACTGGGAGATACCTATGCTGGGCTCTGCGGACGAACCTAAAATTGGTATCGATGCAAACGGGATCATCAACAAATCATTCAATTCTAAGCAGGGACCATGTCCAAGCAAACTCACGAGAATGAATTGACCGTCAAGATTTGTTCCCCTGTCGCTGGACTTTCGAGAGAACCCAAAGGAACCTTTCAGATGCTGGGATCATTCCCCAGGTAACAAGATCGTGAAGAGCTGTGGTATCTAATGCCACGTAGAAACTAGTATGAGCTGGTGCATATGTACGGCAGTTTGCTTTGCGACGCTACCTATGTTTTACAAGTACAGCTTACCGCATATCCTTCTCAGCACTCAAAACATTGAGTATGCTCCTTCTTTCTACCAATCTGTGTTACCGGCCTTTTCCACCGTAAAATACATCGCCTTCGTCGCAAGTGCTTAGGTACGACATCTTGAAGGCGTGGAAAGCAACTAGAGGTTTGTCAATAGATGAAGAAGCTATTGGCGATGTCCTCGCTGCCGCTTGTTTCTCTGCATTTGTATCCGTTGAAATGCAACACGGACAACTCACCAAAACATCTCCACGGGGCGTAAACGACAACAAAACAAGCTATTTCAGTCAATGGCTTATCATATCATTGCTACGAGTGGCTGGCATCAGAATAACCACATCCGAGGGTCCCTCGATCTGCCTCCGTATGCCTGCTGGGTTGTATTGTTATACAGCTTATGCGGATAAGGTAAATTAGGTTTTTGCAGTTTTCCATATAGTGAGCAGGTAAAGTGTCACGGATTGGAAGCGAAAAGACGGCAGTGTCTTAGATTCTTAGTCAGTCATGCTTCTGTGCTTTTCTTCTACGCCAATGACTTGCCCCTACCGTGTCTTGCACGCATTTCATGTTTTGGTCCCCTACTCGAGGAAAGGGAGCTTTCAAGGGTAGTATTTACTATCACACTAAGTATTCACCTACCAGGCACGTCTTCTCACAGGCAACATTCCAAGACAGGCGAATTTCGGTTGACCAGATGAGTGTAGTATCTGCCTTCTGCAGGTCCAATACCCCAAACGTTCACTGAGATGTCCCTATTCGGCTGCTCTCTAGATGACTTCTGTGGTAACGTACCACGGATATGATACATCTGGTGCTTTTGCTGTCGTCAAGACGACCAAGTCACGAAAACTTGAGCGGTAAGATACCAATGGTCGAATAATATTGCTGATTTCTTGTCATTTGAGGCGCCATAGCTGTTGGGCATCAAAGTGATATTCACTTACTGGGCTGTGGCTTCGCCCTTTATTTGCAAACATATTTTGTTGGAACGGATTATTGACCTGGACCACCAGAGAATGTAGAGCCGCTGTCAGTACGTGCAGCGAAAGATATAGCCGAAACAACATCCCTATTGTGCTGTCAGCGGCAAGCTTAGAAAACTCGACATCAGCATCCAAAGGTCACGCGCTCAGAGTTCCGTTCAAGCGGCTATTGGGACTTCTAGCAGTCTCAAAAGCTCTCAGTATGCTCCCTGGTGTGAAAATGATTGGAGGTGTCGGAGCTGGGAGGTTGGTGAACAGTGGCCAGATATGATTTCGCCACTGATATCGAAAGGCGTCTCACATCGGCCCAAGTTTTTCCAAGCCGTGATATAAAGCACCCGACTATGAGGGGCATGCTTAGACTCTAGGCAGGACATCATGACTTCTGTTGAGCAGTACTGGCACTGTACCAAACCGGCACATTTAATGCATGAATGCCTTGTTCATGTCCCATGGCGCAGCGAATCTTGCACGACAGGTCATTGTAATTCATGACGCAAGGCCAATGAGGGTAATCGTCAGGTCCTCGATTCCGAACTGCAATAAAGCCTTCGTCGTGACGAAGTGGAATGCGGTATTCAATTTTGACCAGAAGGTTGCCACTTGCAATACGTATGGAAGTATGAGTCAGTCAGAAATGCAAGTTTGCTCGAGGAGCTGCGCAGCAAGGGCACGAGCGCCGTCCAGCTAATCCTTTTCAAATGCTGGGGCCATGTCCCCAACAGTCTGCTCTGGGACGCTATGTTTCGCGAGTACATCTCACCACATCCCTCTCCCTTCTCAATATGGAGCATGCTCAATTCTGGTTCGAGGATTCCTACCAGTCTGTCCTGCTGGCCTTTGTCAACTGGTAGAATATGTCGACTTCCTCGCAAGTGCTTAGGTACGACATCTCGAAGGTATAGGAAGCAGTTGGAGGTATGTCTATTCCGTATGGACCAAGAAGCTATTGGCGCATTAGTATCGGCTAAAGTGCAACACGGACCACGCAACGTCACATCTCCATGGAGGGTAAATGACATCACTAAAAGCAATGCAAGAGAGTTCGGTCACATGACTTATCACATCATTGTCTCGATTACATTATCTGACATCGGAACAAGCACAGCTGAGAACCCCTCGATCCACCTCAAGTACAGTATGCCTGCTGGGTTTGTACTGGCGAATAGAATAAGGTAGCTTTAGGATTTCGCCTGCCGAGGCTGTCCATGCGGCGAACACGAAATCATGGAAGACACAACATTCATCGAAACAGCCAAGGTACGGATATCAACTACAACTGCTTTCAGATCTGGGCAAGAACTAAGATTGAGTTACATTTGAAGCCAGCCACTGATGGAAGTGGCTACTATAGCAGTGGATCTACAGCTGTGAACCGCAACGGCTTCCCTCGGGGAAGGAAGGACGGGGTCACGAGCCATGGCGGAGTTTTTCGTTTAGTGAGGAGGTCAGGAGTTTTACAAGACTGGAAACAAAAGATCTTAGTGTTTTAGTGTCTTGCTTCTGTGCTTTCGGTCTAAGGTACGACCAACGACGTGTCCCTGCCGTGTCTTGTATGCCATACTCTTACATTTAGCGGCACACAGAACATCAGCTGATATGTATGGTACATTCTGTGCTCCCCGCAAGTATGACCGCCGCCAAGTGACATGGTCTTGTGTCAACCTCAGGCTGTGATGCTATGATTGGTGGTTGTGCAGCCAGTCAGATGGCGATGATGGAGGTTGAGCCAGACGGGTAGACCCGGAGGGTGAGCGTGGTGAGCTTCCACTCGGCGTTCTGGAAGGGGCCGGCTCACCGCGTGTTTTTAAACCTGCGGTGAGCGTTGGTTTTGTTGGTTTGGAATGCTTACGCTGCATGTGTACACGGTTTCATCTGCCCGATAGATCTGGTACAAAGACCATAGCGGCGGTACCCACACGTAAGGTACTCATGGGCGTTCAAGGGCAGGATTGGGAGGTGTTTGCGGTTGAACCTGGGATTTGCGGCTAAGCGCTCGTGCTGAGTACTACCGCCGGTGCAGGAACGTTGTATATACATACCTTAGTAGTCTGTCTCAGCGGAGCAGGAAGAGTACCTTAGTAGCGAGTAGTTCAAGATGGATGGTGCGATTGGTCAAAAGGCAGGTCATCCTACATAAGGTACATGATAGACTAATCAAAAGCTTGGCATACGCCTACCCCGCAAAACAGCAAAATGGCGGCTTCTGGCGGCAGATCCAAGCATCTAAGCATCTAAGCATCTGAACGTCGCAAACCTCTTGGGAAAGCCTGACTCACGACCACATGCCATTCTCAAACTGACATGGCACCCAGTAAGCCCCGGATCCTGCCCAACCAGAAGCACGATCAGATATGCGATCGATACCACCTCATCTAATCCGCACGAGGGGGCAGGGGGAGAGTACGTGTAGGCACCATACCCAGAGGAGAAGGGTCTCAAGGCTCTAGTAGCAGGACAAAAGCTCTATTGGACCCCCTCGCAGTCCTCGGTCATGGACTCTCCGTCGTACAACGCTTGCAGCCATCGCAAATACCGTCATATGGTACATCGGCTTTTGGATTGACGTTGCATTCCACTCTAAAATTTGTTTACACCGGTCACAATGCTGTTCGCGGGGCCCATACGGACAACCGAGGCCATTCCCGGATGAAGGAAATGAAGACCTGGTGAGCGGTCTGCGCGTGCTTAATATCGTAAGATTCCCCAGCTTCATTCACTTCACGTTTCACCAATATCCCGCCCTTGGTGAACACAGTTACGTGAATGGCCTATATCATCATCTCTTCCAAGTATCACGCCACAGTGTACGAGCTTCACAATAACCAAGATGTTCACCCACAGCTTCATCCATGCGGCTACTGTTGCCCTTACCCTGTTGACTGCTACTCAATCCGCCCCTACATCGTCAGTATATCTTCCCTGCTTCACTCGAGGTTAACCGCTGACGGTTCAACCACAGTTCCCTGGAACGCCGAGACAATTTCGATTACAATTCTCAAAAAGTCAGAGGAGTGAACCTCGGAGGTTGGTTCGTCCTTGAGCCGTGGATTACTCCCTCACTCTTCGATGAATGGTCTCAAAGCCAGACGGTCAAAGACGAGTACACGTTCTGTCAAGTCCTTGGCAGAGGTGAAGCCCAAAACCGTCTGTCAAATCATTGGAACACCTGGATCACCCAAGGCGACTTTGATCGAATTGCCCAAGCTGGTCTGAACCATGTTCGTATACCGATCGGGTACTGGGCTGTTGCACCTCTCGACGGAGACCCATATGTTCAAGGACAGTTGCAAGTTCTTGATCAAGCCATCGGGTGGGCAAGGAGTGCAGGCTTGAAGGTTATGCTTGACTTGCACGGAGGTATGATATTCATGGCGCAATACTTATCGTATTTGCTAACTCCATGTCAGCCCCCGGGTCACAGAATGGATTTGACAACAGTGGTCGTTACGGGCCAACAAACTGGCTGCAGGGAGATACTGTTCAGCAGACCCTCAATGCAATCCAAGGTCTTGCACAACGATACGCCAGCGCTACAGATGTTGTAGCCGCCATAGAGCTTCTGAACGAGCCTGCCGGGTGGGCAGTGAATCTCGATGGCGTCAAGGACTTCTATAACAGGGGCTATGACACTGTCCGCAACAACATAGGATCGAGCACGCTTGTGACGATTCATGATGCCTTCCAGGATTTTGAAACCTACTGGAACGGTTTTATGAACGGCCAATCAGGCCGATCTAACGTCATGATCGACACGCATCAGTACCAGATCTTCAGCCCAGATCAAGTCGCACAATCCCCATCCCAGCACGTCACAAAAGCATGTGCTCTTGGCAACAAGCTCAGAGGTACCGACAAGTGGGCTGTGGTCGGCGAGTGGACTGGTGCTCAGACAGAGTAAATAACTACTCGCTTCTATATTTGATCATGCCTCATGACTGACATGGAATAGTTGCGCTAAATGGCTCAACGGCCTCGGTAAAGGCGCACGCTACGACGGTACCTTTCCTAGCAGCTACCAAGTTGGCAGCTGCAATGGAAAGTACAGCGGCACAGTCGCCAACCTGTCCAACGACGACAAGTACAACCTCCGCCACTTCATCGAGGCTCAACTTGACGCGTACGAGGCACACACCGGCTGGTTCTTCTGGACCTGGAAGACCGAAGCCGCGCCTGAGTGGGACATGCAAGCTCTTCTGCAGAACGGAATCTTCCCCCAGCCATTGACGAACCGTCAGTACCCAGGACAGTGCGGTGCCACAGGCAGCTAGATCTCTGGATCAGCCGGATTCTCAGGCGGCAACAACGTGCTAGTTCAAGGCCTATAAACTACCGTACTACCACGATCGTTAAGCAAGATATCCTATTCTATGGCCAGCACGGTTACGATTTGATGAGCATATGCGGAGGTCCTGATGTTGGAGCTTTCGCTATATAGGACAATAAGGTTTGGCATTTAGCGGGCATATCTTCTTTTATCTTTGTCGGCCACGAAGCAGATGTATACTTGCGATACCCCTTCAGTCGTTCCAGCGAATACCCAAGCGATCTATGTTCCATTTCTCTCTGATCTACAGCAACTATATATAGTATATATATATCGACGTCTAAAAAGCTCCGACACCATCGGTGTCATCTCATCTAGGCCGTGTTTTGCGAAACCCGCCGCATGTGGGACAGCGTACTCTAGCGATGCGATTCAATTGCAAGACCAATCACCTGGTACAGACAGATATGTCGCATGAGTAAGGTTATACGCGAGGTTTTTCGGTTCAGTATCATCGAATCAGGGTTCCGCAGGATAAAGATTCATTGGAACGACGAATACATAGCGGTCGAGGATACGAGGTTCAGGTATGACATGCCGGAAAGGAACATCTCGCGGTGAGCGATTTGACGACGCCCAATCTCTGATTACTCGAGGACCCCTATCTTGTAATTGTCATGATGAGTTGATTTATTCATCATACCACAGTAAGGTACCTTAGTTGTTTCGGCAAGAGACACAGCCCGAAGCAAACAGCAGTGAGAAGTAGCGTTAGGGTTAGGGCTCCCCCTATACGCGCCGCTTACCGAGCCTTCATTCGGCCTAGCCCTACCTTAGTTTCTTGACGGCTCAGCTTCCGACGTTGCAGCAAGCCCCTGAATACTTTACTTGGAAATTGCTTCATTTGTTTCTGCCAATCAGAACATCGTGAGAACGCCCTCGATGCTTTGTACCTTAGTCGGAGCTGGAAGAGGGGCGCAGAAATGTGAATGACTTCAACCGCTGCCCACCTTGACCATTCCTTTCCTTCCCCCACTTCCCACACGCTCCTTTCGGCCATCGCATCACTACTACTTACTACCTAATTGCTTTCTTACCTTAACTCCAGTCGCTCTTTAGCAATTCCCATTACTATTATTCGATCAGACATATCATTCTCTTTTTAAATCACAGTCACTTTGTCGATCGCTTAATCCAGTAGCATAATACAGATACTCCCCTTACCCCAACCGCTCAATCCACCAAACATGCGTTTCGCCGTCGTAAGTCTCGTCGCCTTTGTTGGCATTGCCTCCGCAGCCTCTGGATGCTCTCAAGCACCAGTCGGTGACACCCCAAGCGGGAACCCCATCGCCGCGCCCGGCCTCGGTCAAATCGTCCCAGCCGGTACCCCATTCACAATCACCTGGAACGTGAGTAGTATTCCTTCCGATATTGTCGCCACTATGCTCCAATGTTATATACCTACTAATCCCCACCCGCGTAGCCCACTACCGCCGGCAGCGTCTCCGTCGTCCTTCTCCGCGGCCCGTCCACCAACGTCGTCCCCATCGGCTGCTTGGCCGACAATCTCCCCAATTCTGGGAAATTCGTCTGGACCCCGTCATCGAGCCTCACGCCTGATACTACCCACTACGGTCTGCAGATCATCGTCAGCGGTACCGGACAATACCAATACTCGACCCAGTTCGGCATCTCCAACCCCATCGGCTCAGTAACCTCGAAGGGCGCTACCGTCTCCCAGATTAGCGACGGCCAGATCCAAGCCCCTGGCAGCACCTCTGCTACAGGTTCAAGCTCCGCAGTATCGAAATCCGCCTCCGTAGTATCCACATCCGCCGCCGCAGTATC
>JAABUH010001152.1_pt1 | contig 31552 bp, 33 predicted proteins | sample 5559121 | NCBI WGS metagenome assembly JAABUH01 (sample SAMN10711871, study PRJNA513364) | rock metagenome | isolation source: Antarctica rocks | place: Antarctica: Victoria Land, Battleship Promontory nord | collected 2015-12-28
CCCTGCGCGAGCGCATCCTGGCCTTCGTCGCGTACTTCAACCAGACCGCCCACCCCTTCCGCTGGACCTATCGCGGGCGACCCCTGTGCCGCTAATCCGGTACGTATCTCCGCCGCGCTGTACTAGTTCCAGCTCGAAGCGCTTCGCCACGTCGAAGAAGGCGCCGAAAAGTTCGTTCTCGTCGCCCGCCGAGCGCCTCTCGTTCATATCGCCCCGATCCTTTGAGACCCCAATACTTGACAACTCCATGATTTTCTCCTACACTCCAATTGTTGGATACTCCAAGTATACCAAAGGGGGGCACGATGATGATCGGCGACGCGGCGCCGCCCCCTCCGGGCCGCGACGCCCCCCACTCGCACGCCCCGCCGAGGGCGGCACAATGGGAACAAAAATAAGGAGCAGACGACGATGAGCACCACCGGGAGCCTGCGCGAGCAGACCGCCCCAGCCGCCCACGACACCCCGACCAGCACCGCGCAGCCCGCCCCCGGCGGCTTCCCCGGACGCGCCGTGTTCGCGACCCGGTGGGGTGGCCCCGCCGTCCTCCAGGTCGGCGAGCAGCACGTCCGGGCACCCGGCGCGGACGAGGTCGTCGTCGCGGTCCGGGCCGCCGGGGTGGCCTTCGGCGACATCATGCGGCGCGAGGGGCTGCGGCGCGATCTGCGCCCGCCCGCGATCCCCGGCTACGACGCGGCGGGGACCGTCGCCGCCGTCGGCGCGAACGTGACCGAGCTACGGCCGGGCGACAGCGTGGCGGTCAAGACACGGGGCAGCACCGGCGGCTACGCGACCCATGTCCTGGCCCCGCGCTGGGCCGTCGTCCCCCACCCGGCCCGGCTCGATCCGGCCTCGGTCACGAGCCTCGTGCTCAACTACGTGACGGCGCTCCAGCTGCTCACCCGCGCGGCCCCGCTCGCCGACGGGGCCACGATCCTGGTCCATTCCGCCGCCGGTGGCGTCGGGAGCGCCCTGCTGCAACTCGGTGCCCTGCGCGGGCTGCGGATCTTCGGCACCGCCAGCGCCGGCAAGGCCGGCTTCGTCGCGGAGCAGGGCGGCATCCCGATCGACTACCGCGCCGAGGACTACGCCCGCCGGGTGCGCGCCGAGGCCCCCGACGGCATCGACGCCGTGTTCGACGGGCTCGGCGGGGACAGCTGGCGAGGGGCGCTGCCCCTCCTCCGCCCCGGGGGCCACCTGGTCATCTATGGTGCCTCCTCCGGTTTCAAGAACGGGCGACGCAGCGTGCCGGGGCTCCTGAGCGCGGCCTTGCGGGCACCGCGTACCAGCTATCTCACCTACTTCCAGCGCGGCATCGGGGTGACCGGCTACAACTCGGATGTCATCATCCCGGCCCACCCCAACTGGTATCGACACGATCTGACCCACCTGCTCGGGCTCCTGGCGGACGGCGCGATCACGCCCGCGATCCACCGGATTTTCCCGCTGGCCGACGCCGCCGCCGCACAGGAGGAACTCGGCACCGGGCGTGCCACGGGGAAGATCGTGCTGCGGCCATAGGCCACCGCGCACGAGCGGCAGCGACGACCTCGCCGCCATCGCCCGGACCGACGGAGCCGATCGGCGCACGGGCATCGCCCAAGCGGACGGCAGACGGAACGAGTGGTCGGAGCCTGTCCCCCGGACCCGCCGAGAATAATTGGAGCAGCACAATGGCAAGCACCGCGAATCGCGTCGCCGACCTCAAAGAAGAACAGGCCCGCATCACCGCCGCCGGTCGGGAACGCACCCTCACGATCGTCAGCCCCCGGCGGCCGGTCGCCGACGCGCCCGCCATCCTCTACTTCCACGGCTCCAACCAGACCGCCGCGAGCGGGCGCGCGTTCACCGGCGGCACCTTCGACGCGCTGGTGACGCGCGGTGTCGTCGTCGCCTACCTCGACGGCCACAAGCGGAACTGGAACGACGCGCGCGTCTCCTCCGGCTTCGCCGCGCGCCGGGCGGGCGTGGACGACGTGGCGTTCGCAACGGCCACGATCGACCACCTCGTCAACGACCACGGCGTCGCCCGGTCGCGCGTCTACGCCGTCGGCTTCTCGGCGGGCGGGGCGCTGGTGATCCGCCTCGTCCATACGATCCCCGCGCTCCTGGCCGGTGCCGCGCTGCTCGCCGCCACCCAGCCGGTCCCCGAAAACTTCCTGCTTAACGACGCCCCGCCCGCCGCCCTGCCGATCGTCATGTTCCACGGCACGCGCGATCCGCTCGTCCCCTACGGGGGCGGCATGGCGAGCCTCTGGGGCTTCCGCCCGCGCGGCCTGGGGCTGTCGGCCCCGGCGACCGCCGACTACTTCGCGCGGCGCAACGGCATCGCGACCGCACCCGAGACGCGCCAGCTCCCCGCGCAAGCGGGCTCCGGCAAGACCACGGTCGAGCGCACCGACCACCGGCAGGCCGGGCACGCGCCCGTGACGCTCTTCACGATCCGCGGCGGCGGCCACGTCGTCCCCGGCCCGCAGCGCGCCCCCCGCATCATGGGCCGCTCCACCGACCAACTCGTCGCCGCCGCCGAGATCGCCGACTTCTTCGGCCTCGGCACCCCGCGCCCGTGAGCGCCCGGGCGCATCGCGCAGGGCGGACACAACGCACGGTCGGCGCGACGGCAGGCAGCGGTAGACCCGCCACGGCGACCTCCGACGCACCATCCGCTCCGGGCGGTGTTACAGGCCAGCGCCCGGCCTTGGCGAGCATCTTGCAAAGGTCGGCGTATCCCCGCGCCGCGCGGGTGTGCGGCGCACCCGACCGTCCGGGCGACCATCGTGGAACGCCCCGTGGACCAGCGCGCGGACACGCCAACCGCGTGCCTGTTCTCTTGTGATCCGCATGATCGCCACTATCGCGAAGAGAGGGAATGCACCATGACCGCCGTGCCACTCACCGCCGACCTGCTCGCGCTGCTGCGCGGGCCGAGCCCCTGCTACCTCGTCACCACGATGCCCGACGGCTCCCCCCAGGTGACCCAGACCTGGGTCGACACCGACGGCGCGCACGTCATCATCAACACCGTGGACGGCTTCCAGAAGCTCAGGAACATCGCGCGCGACCCCCGCGTCGCCCTCGCCATCGCCGACCCGCAGAACCCCTTCCGCTACTTCCAGGTGCGCGGGCGCGTGCTCAACACCACCACGGAGGGCGGGGCCGCGCACATCGAGCAGCTCTCCCAGAAATACACCGGTGGCCCCTACGCCTGGTACGGCGGGCGCGACCAGACCCGCGTCATCGTCACCATCGCGGCCGAGAAGATCAGCGGCGTGGGCTGATCCCCCCGCCCTGCCCTGCGGCTATCGCCTGCGAATCGCCCGCATATGGCGCTATACTTCGGTTCGTCGTTGGCGTGACAGACACAGCGGGGGAGCGATGGAAACGGCAAAAATCGTTCAGGATGAGGAAGGGCAAGCCGTCCACCTCCCGAAGGCATACGCATTCACCGGCGATCGGGTCTACATCAAGCGCATCGGCGGCGCGATCGTCCTCCTCCCGTACGACAACCCGTATAGCGTGCTGCTCGAAAGCCTCGATGAGTTCACCGCCGACTTCATGGCCGAGCGCGCCCAGCCAGCACAAACGCAGCGCGATAATCCGTTCGCATGATGTAGCAGATCGACACCAAACACCACCAACCTTTTCGGCCTTTGGCAAAGCTCCGCCCGCATTTCGCAAGTGAGTACCGTACTACAACGACACTTCACCAACCATGACATTAGCTGCATCCTCGTAGCCCTAGCCGATACCCCGGCGGAGCGGAAGCGTGATCAGGCCCGTCACTCCGCCACGGTCGCCCCCCCATACCTATACGCCTGTGCGCCACGGAGCACGACCAATCGTCGCGTCCCGCGACGATCTTCTTGGCCTCTGGCGCGGGGTAGAGCGACTGAGTTGGGTAGGCCACAGGAACGTTGTTGGTGGGTGGGACGTCTCATTCATGTGGCCCTGTCACACCGACGCTGCTGATACTCCCTGCTGCTCATTAGTGGCGAGCGCACTATCAGTTGCGCCGGTCCCTTGCGCTGTATCCAGATGTCCCGGTGCTGCTCACCATTCCGGCCCATACCGCTAGCCGTTGGGCACAGGCATACTGGACAAAGCAGTACCGCCGTCGCGGCGCGGCGCTTTCGGCGAGCGACAAGCGGAGGCGTACGCTTAGCAGGCGAGGGGAGCCATGCGACAGCCACGGTGGGCGATCCTGGTGCTCGGCGCGCTGGTACTCGGCTTCAGCCTCGCCTGCGGCCTGGGCGGAGCGGCGGGAACGCCCCCCCCACCAGGGGGTGCCAATAACCCGTATGCGCTCCTAGCCGATCTACAAAGAGACCCAGCAGCGACGCTCGCGCTGCCCGGTGGCGACGTGCTGGCGAGCGGCGGCAGCGAGCGTTACCAGAGCATGCTCAAGCCCCACCCGGCCACCGTCGCCGCCATCGTCGGCACGCAGGAGCGCCTGCCCGCCATCTACGCCTTCTATGATCGCGCGTTGGTCGCCCGTGGATATACTTCGGGCCGCCCGGGCGGCGTCGGCTCAGCCGAGTTCGCGTCGTGGGAGTGGTGCGGGCCGGGCACCTATTATCGGCTCTCCATCGACGAGGAGGCGCGAGCCTTCGAGCCTGCCATCCTCGGGGGGCGGACCTATCACACCGTCTTCCATGCCACCCTACGCGGGCGGGACACCGCCTCATGCCTGCCCGACCCAACTCCAGCCACGTCACCTGACGGCCTGGTCCCTGCGCCCACCTGCCCGGATGGCACCATCTCCACCGCAAGCATGGGAACGTTGGTGGTACGGGTGCGACAGCCCGGCGATATGCCGACAGGGGCGGGCACCATCATCCGACTTGCCCTATCCGCCATGCCTTCCTACGTCGACGATCTCGTCGCCGAGGCGACGACAGATGCTCACGGGGAAGCATGCTTCGTCCTGCCTCCCGGCAGCGTCTGGGTCCTGGTGCTGGAGACCGGTGCGGGCGCGGGCACCCCGACCGCCACGCCGCCCTGGGGCGGATTCCCACCGGCACCCTCACCGCTGGCCCGTCGTTCCGCCGACGTGCCTCCTGGATGGTCGGCTGTAACGACGCTGACGCTCGGAGGTGTCGATCACTAGATCGCGACCGACCTCCGTTTGGGACAACCGGCCTGCGGTCCGACGCCTATAGCACATCAATGGCTGAGCGTAGACATGGAAAAGCATAGCGACATATGACGCAAACGATCGTTACAGTATTCGGTGGCCCTACATCCGCCGCAGATACCGTTCCCGCAATCGGCTCGCCAGATACCCTAGCCCGATGAAGACCACTGCCACCAGCAAGCCAAGATACCCGAGCGGCGGCACACCGATCGCGGCGAAGTCTGCCGTCGCCAGGGCAGCGGAGCGGTAGCGATACGCGCACGCTTCCTACTCGGTGGTGAACTACCGCTCCACCGTCACATCGGGCGCGGTCCCCAACGCCGCCATCACCGCATCCGGCGCGCGCGCGATCACTTCGAGGTACGTGCTCGCCGCCTGATCGGGCTGCGTGCGCCCCTGCTCCCAATCGCGCACCGTGGCGAGCGAGAGCCCGAAGCGCGCGGCGAACTCCTCCTGCGTCAGCCCCAAGGCCCGGCGCAGCGTCTTCACCCGCGGCACCCGCCTCGCCTGCGCGAGTTGCTCAGCGGTGAATGGCTGCGCGTCCGGGTCGCTCAGCGCCGCCGCCTCGATCTCCTCCTCGGGCATGGGGAGAAGCGGTTCGCGCGATAGCGGGCGCTCCGAATCATCGGGCATCACGCGCACAAGCGTCCCATCATTTCGCATTCTGGCGTTGATAATATCGTCGCTCATCGGCGTCTGCCCTCCGCGCTGAAATGATCCGTATCTTCGCGCCGCGCTCGGTATAGAGCACCGCCAGCAGTTCGCCCCGTTCCAAACCGATCAGCAGCACGCGCTCCTCACCGTAGTCCTGTCGCGTATCGGCGATCTCGACGGCAGAGAGATCACGGAAAGCGAATGCCGCACGCACGAAACTCACGCGATGCTTCAGGAGATTACTCGCCGCTTTTTGTTCGTCCCACTCGAACCCCTCATCGATAGTCATATTATACGGGAACTCCGTAGTTATTCAAGCGCCTCCGCAGCGCCACGCGCCACAAATCATCCGCTGAGCGCTTGATGAGTGGCGTCACGACCCGTCTTGATCCCGCGACACCGGCTGCGCCCGCGCCAACTGCGCCTCGGTCAACGGCTGCGCGTCCGGGTCGCTCAACGCCGCCGCCTCGATCTCCTCCTCGGTCATTGCGCGCATAGGGGTATCGGGAAACGGCTCCTCGCTCCCATCGGGCAGCACGCGCACCACGCGCCCATCAGCGCGCCTTCTGGCGACGATAGTGTTTTCGCTCATCCCTATCGCCTCCCCTGCGCCAACAATCCCAATACAGGGCGGGCGAGGCCACCGCCCCGCCCGCCCCCTCTCTGACTACTGACTACTCGCCTACTCGCTACAGATACTTCCCGAACCAGCGCACGATGTGCTCCAACCGCTCCGCGCGGTGCGTCGGCTTGCCGCCGCGCGAGAGATTGTGATCCTCGTCCGGGAAGCGCACGAACTCCGTCGTCCGCCCCAACTTCTTCAGCGAGATGAACAGCTGCTCGCTCTGCTCGATCGGGCAGCGGAAATCCTGCTCCGAGTGCAGGATCAGCAGCGGCGTCTTGATGTTCCGCACGTAGGTGATCGGCGAATACTTCAGCAACTTCGCCAGATCGTCCCACGGCTCCGTCTCGAACTGCATCTCCATGAATGTGAAGCCGATGTCGCTCGTCCCGAAGAACGAGAAGAGATTGGAGACGCAGCGCATCGTCACCGCCGCCTTGAAACGATCGTTGTGGCCGACGATCCAGTTCGTCATGTAGCCGCCGAACGAGCCGCCCAGCACCCCCAGCCGCGCCGGGTCGATCCAGGCGTACTGCGCGATCGCCGCGTCCACGCCCGCCATCAGGTCCCGGTAATCCTCCTCGCCCCAGCGCGAGCGATTGGCGATCGTGAACGCCGCCCCCTTCCCCGTGCTGCCGCGCGGATTGGTGAACAACACCCCGAACCCCTGCGCCGCCAGCACCTGGAACTCGTGGAAGAACGAGAAGCCGTACTGCCCCGCCGGGCCGCCGTGAATCTCCAGCGCCAGCGGGTAGCGCCGCCCCTCCTGCCGCCCGACCGGCTCCATCAGCCAGCCATCCAGCTCCCAGTCGTCCGCACCCGCATAGGTGAAGTGCCGGGCCTCGCTCAGCGCCACCTCCGCGAACAACTCCTTGTTGAGGTCGGTCAGCCGCCGCTCGTCCGTGCCATCGGGCGCGCAGCTGAAGAGGTCGCCCGGATTGAGCATGTCCGACGCCGTGAAGACGACCCGCCCGTCCGCGCCCGGGCGCGCGTTCATCACCCCGCGCGCCCCCGCGATTATCCGCGTCGGCTCCGCCCCACCCCTTCCCGAATCGCGCCGCGTCGGCTCGGCGGTCGTGCCCGCCAGATCGACGCGGCAGAGGTGTTCCATGCCACGCTCGATCGCCGTGGCGTAGATGCTCGCGCCGTCCGCCGACCAGAACGGGGGCTGCGCCACCACCCCGGAGCGGAGATCGCCGCCCACCCCGCCCGAGAACGAGTGATCGAACGCCGCGGTCAGGTTCTTGGGCGTGCCGCCATCCGCCGCCACCGTCCAGACATCGGTATTGGCGTAGCGCCCGAACGGCTCCGGGTTCACATGCCCCAGGTAGGCGATCGTCGCGCCGTCCGGCGACCACGCCGGGAGCATCGCCGGGCCGCTCGTCGCGGTCAGCGTGCGCGGCTCCCCCGCGATCGCGGAGACGACCCAGAGATCGCTGTGATTGTTGAAGTCGCGGTCCGGTGTCCGATTGGAAGTGAAGGCCAGCCGCGTGCCGTCCGGCGACCAGACCCCCGCGCTGTCGTCCCACTCCCCGTCGGTCAGTTGCCGCCCCGCGCGCGGCGTCCCCGCCTCCTGCGGCACCTCCGCGACGAAGAGGTGCTTGTAGCCGCGCCCGACCAGCAGCTGGTGGATGCCGTCGGCCTTGTAGCGAATGTCGGTGACGACCAGCACGTCGCTCTTCTTCTTCGGCTTCGCGCCCGCACCATCCCTGGCCACGTCCTCTTTCGACCCCTCCGCGCCCGGCGCGTCCGCGTCCTCCGCCCCGCCGATCCGCGACGTGTAGGCGATGAACGCGCCATCCGGCGACCAGTTCGGCTCCGCCGCGCCGTGCAGGGTCGTGGTCAGTTGCCACGCCTCGCCGCCAGCGGTCTCCAGGATCCAGATCTCGGCGCGCGCGGCCTTCTTCCCCTTGTCCGTGCCATCGTCGCGCCGCGACACGAACGCCAGCCGCCGCCCATCCGGCGACCAGCGCGGCGCGCTGTCGTTCCGCCCCCCGGTGTAGCGAATCGGCGTGCCGCCCGCCGCCGGGATGATCCAGAGCTGCGAGCGGTAGGCGTCGGCCTCGGTATCCATCTGGGTGACGACATAGGCGATCCGCGACCCATCGGGCGACGGCTGCGGATCGCCGATCATCTTCACCCGGAAGAGATCCTCGATCGTGATCGGGCGCTTGTCGGCGACGCCCGACCCGGCGGGCGCGGTGGCGGTGGCGGTCATGGGCCTATCCCCCCTGTATACGAATGACGAATACGTACGAACGACGAAGTACGAAGTACGAACTGGCCCGCCGATACGTGCGGGGCGGGGACGATGGCGGCACTCTAGCACACCGGGCGCGCGGGAGGGAGGCCGAAGCGCGCGGGACGCTGGCCGCTGCGGCACGGAGACACGGCGGGGCGCAAGCGGCGAACGGCGAATGACAAACAGGGGTAGCCAGCCCGCGCGGGCGGGTGTTCTCCCAAGCCGGGTCTTGGGGCTGCGCCGGTGCCGCCTATGGCTGCCCCAGCCGGGGCAGTGTGCCCTTCATGGGTAGCGGCTGCCCTCCGGGATACAGTGTGCCCTTCATGGGTATCGCAATCCCGGAATCACCCACGCCATCCGCACCCTCACACCACCGCCCCGGTTCGCCATCGTCAGCGCCGCCAGCACGGCCAACAGCGCCGCCGAGGCCAGGATCGTCGGCACCGCCCCGACCCATTCGAGCGCGAAGCCGACCGCCGCCACGCCGAGCGACTTCGCGCCATCGGCGGCGAGCCGGTAGACGCTGTTCACCCGCCCCTGCAAACGCTCGGGGATCAGCCGCAGGCGATAGCTCAGCTGCTCGGTGTCGTCGATCGGCGCGACGAACGCCGCGCGCCACACTATTACGACTGAGCCATGCCAGCGCCCCTAACCTCTCCCCCGACCCCTCCCCTCCCCTCCCCTGGAGGGGTGGCACATTAATGGCACGGCGGCCATGCGGCAAGCCCGCAGCATCGCAGCACTCTCCTACCCTCCCTCTTTAGGGGAGGGTCGCCGCCGCAGCGGCGGGGAGGGGTCAACCACTCGCCCACTCGCCCACTCCCCCACTCGCCCACTCGCCCCCCGCTTGCCGTTGCACAGTTTTCGGATTATACTGAAAACAATGAAACAGGCCGCGCGCCGCCCTGTGCGCCCGGCACGCTCGCACAACGGAGAACGATGCTCATGGTGCTCACCCGCCGTCATCTGCTCCTCGGCCTCGCCACCGGGGCCGGGGCCGCCTTCCTCGCCGCCTGCGGCAACAGCGCCACGCCCACGGCGACCAACCCGCCCGCCCCGACGAACGCGCCGACGACAGGCGCGGGACTTGCCACCGCCACCGGGCGCGGCACGACGATCGGCACCACGCCCGCCGCGCCCGGCGGCGCGACCGCCCAGGTGCGCGTCGGCTACGTCCCGGTCCTCATCTACAGCCCCCTCTTCATCGCCATCGACAAGGGCTACTTCGCCGCGCAGGGGATCACCACCGTCGCCACCCCCTTCACCGGCGGCGCGGACATCCTGGCGCAGAACGCCAGCGGCAACCTGGAGGTCGGCCTCGGCGGGCTCGGCGCGGCGGCGCTCAACGCCTTCCAGCGCGGCCTCGATCTGCGGACCGTCGCCTCGCAGCACGCCGAGAGCCCCCCGCTCGCCACCCCGCTCGTCGTCGCCAAAAGCCGCTTCGACGACGGCACCTTCACCAATGTCGCCGCCCTTAAGGGCAAGCGCGTCGCCATCAACGCCAAAGGGACCGGCACCGAATACTGGCTCCAGGCCGCCCTCGCCAAGAACGGCCTCGCCATGAGCGATGTCCAACTCAGCGCCCTCGCCTTCGATCAGGTCGCCGCCGCCCTCGTCGGCGGCGCGCTCGACGCCGCGATGCTCGGCGAGCCGCTCGTCACCCTCGCCGAGGGGCAGGGGCTCGTGCATCGCCTCGCCGACGACTTCCTGACCAACGCGCAGGGGACGGTGATCTACTACAATCAGCGGTGGGGCGCGGCCAACGCCGACCTCGCCACCCGCTGGCTCGCGGCCTGGCTGCGCGGCGCGCGCGACCTCGGCAACGGCGGCTACGCGCGCGACGAGAACGCGGCGATCATCGAGAAGTACACCAAGACCCCCGCCGCGGTCGTCAAGGTCGCCAAACCGCCGGTCCACGACCCCAACGGCGTCCTCAATCTGCAAGACATGGCCGCGCAGCAGACCTATTTCCTCACGAGCGGCGCGCTCACCTACACGAGCCCGCTCGATCTCAACACCTTCGTGGACACCAGCTACGCCGCCGCCGCCGTGGCGCGCATCGGCAAGGCGTAAGGGGAAGGCAGGCAGGACATGGCCGACGCCCCCGCACCGAAGATCACCGTCGCGGGCCTCCGCCGCGAGTACCGCGACCCCAACGGCACGCCGATCGTCGCGCTAGAGAACGTCGAGCTGACGATCGCGGCGGGGGAGTTCGTCTGCCTCCTCGGCCCGAGCGGCTGCGGCAAATCGACCCTCCTGCGCCTCCTCGCCGGGCTCGAACGCCCCAGCGCCGGCTCCGCCCGCATCGACCACCACGATCCCGCCCACCCCGCCCAGGCGATGGTCTTCCAGGGGCCGTCCCTCTTCCCCTGGCGCACCGTGCTGGACAACGTCGCCTATGGCCTCGAACTCGCCGGACGCCCCCGCCCCGAGCGCGAGGCGCTCGCCCGGCAGCGCCTCGCGCAGGTCGGCCTCGCCGGCTTCGCCGGGGCCTTCCCGCACCAGCTCTCGGAGGGGATGCGCCAGCGCGCCAACCTCGCGCGCGCCCTGGCCGTGGACCCGGCGGTCCTGCTGATGGACGAACCGTTCGGCAACCTGGACGAGCAGAACCGCCTGCTGATGCAAGGCGAACTGCTGGCCCTCTGGCGCGGCAGCGGTCGCCCCGTCACCGTCGTCTTCGTCACGCACAGCATCGACGAGGCGATCGTGCTGGCCGACCGGATCGTGATCCTCACCCCGCGCCCCGGTCGGATCGACACGATCCTCCCCGTCCCCCTCGCCCGCCCGCGCGACGCCGTCGCCCTGCGCGGCGACCCCGCCTACGCCGCCCTCTACGCCACCTGCTGGGACCATCTGCGCGAGGGGGTGTTGGCCGCGCGCGGGGCCGAGCTGGCGGCGGGGCGGGTGTAATCATGGCAGTGCAGCGGTGTTGCGGACACCCTCACCCCGCCGCCTGCGGGCGGCATCCCTCTCCCCATCCGAGGAGAAGGGAAGATGGCGGCATAGAGGGTGCTCAAATACATGCCGCTGTGCCAATGTGGGGTGCCGTTGGACTGAGGACTGCGGCACGGGCTATTCAGGAAGGGCATACATCTACCAGCGAGGGGCGCAATGTCCGCCCGCGCGGACTGGCGTGCTAAAAGTGCGTAAGGTTGCCGCGAGCCTTCGCAACGCCCTTCCCCCTCTCCTCGGATGGGGAGAGGGGTGCCGAACGATAGTGAGGCGGGGTGAGGGTTTCCGCAACGCCGTCGCACAGGGACAATGCTTCCGGGGATTGAAATACCCGTGAAGGGCACACCGCCCCGGCTAAGGGCCTCCGGCCACGAAGTACCAATGAAGGGCATACTATCCCCTCCGGGGACTGATGAAGTGCCATTGCGAGCCGGGGTGAGGGCCGTCCCCTCTGCCGACCGCCGACCGCCGACCGCCGACTGCCGACTCATCAACCCGGAGCCACGCCCATGCGCCCACGCCTGACCGAACGCCTCCTGGCCCTCCTGTCGCCGCTCCTCCTGCTGCTGCTGTGGGAGGTCGCGGCGCGCGCGGGCTGGCTCAACCGCCAATTCTTCCCCGCCCCTTCCACCATTGTCGGCACCTTCCGCCTCCTCTGGGAGCGCGGCACGGTCGCCGACGCCCTCGGGGCCACCACGCGCCGCGTCGTCTTCGGCTTCGCCTGGGGTGCCGTGCCGGGGGTCGCGCTCGGCCTCGTGCTCGGCCTCTCCCGGCCCCTGCGCGTCCTCCTCCTCCCCCTCGCCAACATCCTCTACAGCCTGCCGAAGATCGCCGTCCTGCCGCTCATCCTCCTCGTCCTCGGCATCGGCGAGACGAGCAAGATCGTCGTCACCGCCGTCAGCGTCTTCTTCCTCGTCCTGCTCAACACCATCGCCGGGGTGCAAGGGATCGACCGCCTCCACTTCGACGTGGCGCGCGACTTCGGCGCAAGTCGCTGGCAGGCGTACCGCACCGTCGCCCTCCCCGGCGCCCTGCCGCTGATCCTCGCCGGGTGCAAGCTCGGCCTCGGCTTCGCCCTGATCGTCGTCGTCGGCACCGAGTTCGTCGCCGCCGGGGCGCAGTCCGGGGTCGGCGTCCTGATCTGGGAATCGTGGCAAGTGCTCAACATCGAGGCGATGTACGTCGGCCTCCTCCTCACCGCCGCGCTCGGTTGGGCGCTCAACTTCGCCCTCGAAGAGGCGGAACTCTTCCTGCTGCCGTGGCGCGCGGGCCGCGAAGGAGGGTTGCGCCCCGAACGCCGGATCGCCGAGGTGCCGCTGCGCGTCTGGTGGCGCGCGACCCGCCCCTTCTCCTTCACCGCCACGATCATCCCCGTCACGCTCGGCGCGGCCCTCGCCCCGGCCCCGCTTTTGTCGGGTGCGGCCTCCGGTCCCATAATCGAAGGGACGCTCGCCCGCCTCGCCCTCTTCGCCATGACCCTCGGCGGGTCGCTCGGCATCCACGCCGGGGCCAACATGATCAACGACTACTTCGACCACCAGAACGGCCTCGACAACGCCGCATCGCTCGGCCCCAGCAAGACGATCCAGGAGGGGCTGCTCACCCCGCCGCAGATGCTCCGGGGCGGCCTGGCCGCGTTCGCCCTCGGCGCGGTCCTCGGCCTCGCGCTCGTCGCCCTGCGCGGCCCCGCGATCCTCTGGCTCGGCGTCGTCTGCCTGCCGCTCGCCTTCTTCTACACCGGCCGGCCGCTCAAACTCGCCTACCACGGCCTCGGCGAATTGCTGGTCGCCATCTTCATGGGGCCGGTGATGATCCTGGGCGCGTACTACGTCCAGGCCGGGCGCTTCGACCTCGCCCCCGCGCTGATCTCCCTGCCCGTCGCGCTGCTGGTCGCCGCGATCATGCACGCCAACAACCTGCGCGACATCGAGCCGGACCGCGCGCGCGGCAAGATCACGGTCGCCAACCTCCTCGGCCCCGCCCGCGCCGCCTGGGAGTATCACCTGCTCGTCCTGGGAGCCTACGCGCTCGTCGCCGCCCTCGTCATCGCGCGCGTCCTGTCCCCCACCGCCCTGCTGATCCTCCTGACCCTGCCGCTGGCCCTCTCGCTCGTCCGCCGCGTCGCCGCCACCCAGGAGCCCCTCGCCCTCAACGCCGTGCTGCGGCGCACCTCCGCCCTCCACGCGCGCTTCGGCCTGCTCCTGATCGTGGGGGTGCTGCTGCCCGCGCTCTTGTGAAATGACGAGTGACGAGTGACGAATGACGAATACGGGTTGACCAAACAGCTGGCCCGGATGGCAGATCTCCCTGCTATCCGGGCCATTCTTCGTAGCCTATCCGTCATGTGTCGGTGGCTCCCGCCCATGAAGGGCGCGATGCCTCCGGGGGCTTCGTCACTCGTCACTCGCCCTACGAGTGGCTGGCGAAACCCGCGTAATAGGCGATCGCGATGAACACCACGAAGGTGCCGATGACAATCAGGAGGGTCAGGGCGATCATCCGCGCGCCGAACGCCGTCGATGCCGCCTGCCGCTCCTCTTCGTGCTGATTCTCCATCGTTGCCATCTCCTCTCCTCCCGCGCCGCGTGCCGTGCGGCGCAGCCCCCGCGCCACATCACGCGAGTGCTCGGTTCCGCATCGGGCGGGGAACGCGGCGCGCGCGCCGATTCACCCACACTCTCCCAGTACTCGCCAGGGAACGCAAAATCCATTCCGCGATCGCGTTCGCTGTCGCCGTCGCCGTCGCCGTCGCCGTCGCCGTCGCCGTCGCCGTCGCCGTCGCCGTTCGCGCGCAGTATACCGTATGACCACACCCCGCAGCACCCCGCCAAACGGCGCGCACCACAGTCCCCGCCACCGCCCGCCCGCCGCGCCTGTTCCGCGCCGCCCCCCGATGGTAGAATCCCCCCACGCCAGCGGAGACGACCGCCGCGCACCATCGCCATGCCGCAACCCGTCGCCACGCCATCGCGCACACGCGGGCGCGGCATCGGCGCGCACCGGGCGGCGTCTCCCGTTCGCCCTTCGTCGTTCGTCCTTCGTACTGCACTATTGGCCCACTGGCCCACTGGCCCACTGGCCCACTATCGTCACTCATCGTTCGTCATTCGCCATTCGCCAGGGGGGTGAGCAGACTCGTGGATACGCTGGACGCACGCGGCAACGAGCCCTACGACGCCAACGGCGACACCATCCTCGCCGACCTCCGGGCCAACGCCCGCCCGCAACTGATCGTCATCTCCGGCCCCTCCGGCGTCGGCAAGGACACCATCATCGACCGCATGCGCGCGCGGTATCCCGCCATGTTCTTCGCCGTCACCGTCACCACGCGCAAGCAGCGCCTCGGCGAGATCGACGGCGAGCACTACTACTTCTCTACTCGGGAGCGGTTCGCCCAGCAGCTCGCCGCCGGGGAGTTCATCGAGTGGGCCGAGGTCTACGGCCACTTCTACGGCGTGCCGCGCACCCCCATCCGCGAGGCGCTCTTGCGCGGGCAGGACGTCGTCGTCAAGGTGGACACGCAGGGCGCGCAGACCTTCCACCGCCTCGCGCCCGGCGGCATCTTCATCTTCATCGCCCCCCCCTCGATCGACGAACTCGCCCGCCGCCTCCACAATCGTAAGACCGACGACGAGGCCGCCCTGGCCCGCCGCCTCCGCACCGCCCAGCGCGAACTCGCCACCGTGGAGCACTTCGATTACGTCGTCTTCAACGAATCGGAGCGGGAGGACGACACCGTCCGCCAGATCATCGGCATCCTCACCGCCGAGCGCTGCCGCCTCCACCAGACCGGCGTCGAACTGTAGCGCGGGCGGGGAGGGGGTCGCCGCAGAGACACAGCGGGGGCCGGGAGGGGGAATGAGAGGGCTACAGAGGAAGAGGAGAGAACGCGGTGGCAATGGCGCTGCCCCCGCTCCTCGAATGGGGAGATGGGTAGGGGGTGCGGGTTCCCCGGAGGCATTGCGCCCTTCATGAGTGGGAGCTACTGCCCGCCATGCCCCGCCCCCTTCGCAACGAAGCCCCTCTCCCCGATGGGGAGAGGGGTGGCGCGCAGCGCCGGGGTGAGGGCCGCACCAGCATGAGATATTGCCTTCTCACGCCGGTGTTGCCGTTGGACCGAGGTGCCCTGGAGGGCCACCACCACCCTTGAAGGGCACACTGTACCCCGCCGGGGACTGGACCATTCCCATCCCATTCTCTCTCCCCTCGTCCTCTGTGTCTCTGTGTCTCCTGTTCCGTCCCCCTTCGCACACTCTCGCCGCCCCCCTTTTCCCTTTCTGCTATACTTAAGTTGCGAAAATCCTGCGCGCAAAGGGTGGCTATGGTGGAACGACGACACGGCACAACGCGACGGGAGATCCTCGATGCGCTGCGACGCTCGGCAGGGCTCACCGCCGATCAACTCGCCGACACCCTCGGCGTCACCGCGATGGCCGTCCGCAAGCACCTCGCCGCGCTGCAAACCGAAGGGCTCCTCCGCGCGCGGGTCGAGCGTCGCCCGGTCGGACGCCCCGTCCACATCTACGCCCTCGCCCCCGACGCACAGGACATCCAGCCGCGCCAATACCAGGAGCTGACCGTCGATCTCCTCGACGATCTCCGCGCGCTCGATGGCGGCGACAAGGTCGCGCTCCTCTTCCGGCGTCGCGCCGCGCGCGCCCGCGAACGCCTCGCGCCCACCCTCGCCGAACGCCCCCTCCCCGCGCAACTCGACATCCTCGCCGGCTTCCTCGACGAGCAAGGCTACCTGGCCGATTGGGAAACGACCCCGGACGGCGACTACCTCCTCAAAGAGCACAACTGCGCCCTCTACGGCCTCGCCCGATGCGCCCCCGAGGTCTGCGCCTGCGAACTCGACCTGATCCAGAGCCTCCTCCCCGCCGCCACCGTCACCCGCGAGAGCCGCATCGTGGACGGCGACTCCTCCTGCTGCTACCGCCTCCGCCCCCGCCCCGACGCCGACTGCGGCTCCTGACAGATCCGCAGCCCGGCGAGCACGCGCCCCGCGCCGCCCGATCCCGATAGCGCGCCCCCCTCTCACAGCACCGCTGGCACAGAAATAGCACGACGAGAGCCCCCACGGCCGCGTGCGCCAGCACCCATCTGCCGCATCCGGCCACGTCGCCATACCAAGGAGGTGTCGGATGCTACCGCACGATGTCGCACGGAACTGGTGGACCCTGGCGTTGCGCGGCCTCTTCGCCGTGCTCTTCGGGATCGCCGCCTTCGTCTGGCCCGCCCTCACGCTGGCGGCGCTGGTCATCCTCTTCGGCGCCTATGCGCTGGTCGATGGCCTCTTCGCGCTCATCGGCGGGATCCAGACGCGCTCCTGGTTCTTCATCATCGAGGGCATCGTCGGCATCATCGCCGGGATCCTGATCTTCATCTGGCCGGGGATCACCGCGCTGTTGTTGCTCACGTTCATCGCCGGATGGGCGATCATCACCGGCATCATCGAGATCATCGGCGCGATCCGCCTGCGCCAGGTCATCGCGAACGAATGGCTGCTGATCCTCGGCGGCGTGCTCTCCGTCCTCTTCGGCATCATCCTGATCGCGCAACCCGGCGCGGGCGCGCTGGCCGTCATCTGGGTCATCGGAGCCTACGCTCTGATCTTCGGCATCACCCTGATCGCCCTGGCCTTCCGCCTGCGCGGCCACGGCGAGCGCACGACCAGCCCGGCGACGGCGTAAAGGATGGGGCCGGAATAGGAGGCACAAAGGCACAGCGGGGGGACGGGAGAGAGAAGGATTTGGGGATGGTCCAGTCCGCGTAGGCGGACTTCGTGGCCGGAGGCCATCCAGCCGGGACCTCGGTCCACCGGCACCACCAACCTACGCGGCGATCTCCCACGCTAGGGACGGCCCTCACCCCGGCTCGTGCGCCCAGCGGGCACCCGGCTCGCCACCCCTCTCCCGATCCGGGAGAGGGGCTTCGTTGCGAAGGGGGCGGGGCATGGCTGGACCCTCACCCCCGCCGCCTGCGGGCGGCACCCCCTCTCCCCATCCGAGGCGCGGGGGAAGCGCCGTCACGAGCGCTTCGAGTTGCTACTTTGGTGGGAGACATTGCATATGTGATGGCTCCGCCCCCCTGAAAATCGTCCTCTCCCCTCGTCCTCTGTGTCTCTGTGCCTCTGTGCCTCCTGTTCCGTCCCCTCTTCTCCCGTCGTTCTCTGCGTCTCTGCGTCTCTGCGACGGCCCCCGTCCCCATCCGTCAGTTCCCTACTCCCCCGCCCCGCCGAACGACCGCGAGCGCGCGAACTCCGCCAGCCCGATCAACGCGCCGAAGCCGACGATGCCCCACCACGGCACCCGCGACCCCGTCACCACGGCCAGCGCCCAGAAGCCCACGATCCCGAACGCCACCCACAACGCCGCCGCCCGCCGCCCGCGTCCCAGCTCGCCGCGCGCCCGCAGCCACAGGATCAGCGCCAGCAGCCCCACGCTGAGCACCACCAGCACCGCGCCCATCGCCCGCCCCCTCACGCCGCCGATCATCGCTCGTCATGGTGCGAGTATACCCCGCTGCGGACGAGTCCACCGCGCAACCGGCGCAACGCGACAAAGAACGCCACCCCGGCGCAATACCGCAGGCACGCCCACCGGCTCGCACCCCCCCTGCCGCCTGCCATCCCCCTCACGATCCACGACCCGGTACACAGCCGCTTGACAACAAGAACAAACGTTCGTAACATGACGAACGTCTCTATCGTCCGTGGTTGTACTCTCGGGAGGTGAAGTCGTGGAGTCGTGGGCAACGGGTATCAGTGCCATCACGCTGTTCGTCGAGGACTTGGCCGCCACGAAGGAGTTCTACCAGGAAGTCTTCGGCCTGCCGCTCGTCTTCGAGGACGACGACTCGGTCGTGTTCAACTTCGGGAACACGCTCATCAACCTGCTCAAGACCACGGCGGCGCGGGAACTGATCGCGCCCGCCACGGTGGCAACCCGCGAGGCCGGCCCCCGCCTACAACTCACCATCACCGTGGCCGACGTGGACGCCCTGTGCGCGACGCTGGCCGCGCGCGGCGTGACGCTGCTGAACGGCCCGCTGGACCGGCCCTGGGGCATACGGACCGCCAGCTTCCGCGATCCGGGCGACCACATCTGGGAGATCGCGCGGTAGCCACCGACCCCGCCGCCGCAAAAAAGGAGGATCCGATGGCGCAACCGGCACCGAGCCTGGAGACGACGACCCTGCTGAAATACCTCAACGCGCAGCGCGAGCATGTGCTCGGCATCCTGGACGGCCTCGACGAGGACGCGCTGCGCCGTCCGATCCTGCCGTCGGGGTGGAGCTGCCTGGGTTTGGTGCGGCATCTCGCCCTCGATGTCGAGCGCTTCTGGTTCCGTGGCACCGTCGCCGGCGAACAGTCCGTCATCGCCGCGCTGACCGCCGCCCCCGACAGCGCCTGGCAGGTCGGGGCGGCGATGACGGTCGGGGCGGTGTTCGACCTGTACCGTCAGGAGATCGACCGCGCGAACGCCATCATCGCCGCCACGCCGCCGGATGCCGCACCGGCCTGGTGGCCCCCCAAACTCTTCGGCGACTGGCGACTCCACACGGTCCGCGAGATCATCCTGCACACGATGACCGAGACCGCCTGCCACACCGGGCATCTCGACGCGGTCCGCGAACTGATCGACGGCAGGCGCTGGCTCGTCCTGACCGAATGACAGCCTCCGGCGGGCACCCGCGAACGGGCGGCGCGAACGTGCCAATGCCGCCGATCGCCGCCTACTGCGCCCCGCCCGACTGGCACCCATCTGCACGTCGGGCTATGCGGGCGACGAAGCGGGCGGGGAGGAGAACGACGCCCTATCGCGACCCGCCGCAAGGCGCGCTGCCCGGTGAGCAACGGGCCAGCCACGCCCGGTACGATGCCGCGTCGCGGGGTGTCCCGACCGCACCGCGCACCGCGCACCGCAGCGCCATTGCGGAGGGCATCACCGCTACCGTCGTGTCGTGCGCGGATTGCCCGGTGTCGTGTCGTCGGCGTCGCTCGCCTCGTCATCTGTTCACAGGGTCGGGTTCTGCGTCGCGGCACTCCACGCGGGTTTGCCCCCCTGGCCCTCACGGCTCCCGCCGCGTAATCCCGGCGATCCGGTCAAAGTCCCGGTCGAACGAGTAGATCTCCGTCCCGCCCGCCTCCTGGAGGTGCGCCACCAGGCAGCAGTCGCCAAAATCGAGCGTGGTATGCCCGAAGAGCACGAGCGCGCGCAACACCATCCGCCGACTCGCGATCCGTAGATGCGGGAGTCGGACGAGCGTTGTCAGCAGCGCCTGGACCTGCGGGCGCGGCAAATTGTATAGCCGGGGCGATGCGAGCACGAAGACCGCGTTGGCGATCGCCGTGACCGGGGCCTCGACCGTGATCTCGCCGCGCTCGATCCGCCGCAAGAACGCTCCAGCGGCGACGGACCGCGTCGGATGATCGTTCGTCAGCGCGCGGATGAACAGATTGGTATCGATGACCGGGTACGCCATCGGTATCATTGAGCGGTCGGATCGAGACGCGCCCGCCATGACTCGGCGCGCTCCTCAGCGACGATCCGCTCGATCTCCTCTCGGGTGCGCGGCTCCGGCAACCGCCCCGCCGCCCCCAGCACCGCAGCGACATCGGGGTAGTGCGGCACACGCAACGCCACTTCACCCTCCTCACCCAACACGAAGATTACCGTATCCCCCGTCTTCAATCCGAGCCGCTTGCGGACCTCGGCGGGCACCGTCACCTGTCCCTTACTCGTCATCGTCGCGACAACTTCTTTCATGGCTCCTCGGAAATGTAAGGCGATTACTACGGAACAAGGAAAGTATAGGGTATCATTACATTGCTTTATAGCGTGAATCAGTTGAGCAGGAGCGTACACCGCTTAACGTTACCGCCGTGCGCCAACAGCCTCCCCCGATCACCCCCTGATCGCTACCACGGCATGATGCCGCGCAAGCGCACCGCCACCGACGCGGCCAGTAATCGCCACCCTCCGGCGACAGCGCCACAATCCAGCCCGATCACCGCCGCCCACCGAGCAGGAAACCACCACCCCATCAACCCCTCCCCCCGCTCCTCGGCTGGGCGGGTCCCCCGGAGGCAATGCGCCCTTCATGGGTGGGAGCTACTGCCCGCCATGCCCCGCCCACCCCACAACACGGCCCCGCTCCCGAATCGGGAGCGGGGTGGCGCGTAGCGCCGGGTGAGGGCCGCACCGGACGTGGGCGTTCCGGGGGTTGCCCCCCCCGGCTGGGGGCAGCCATAGGCGTCACACAGCAAGCCCCGCTCCCGAATCGGGAGCGGGGTGGCGAGCAATTGCGAGCCGGGGTGAGGGCCGTCCCTGGCGTAGCGTTCCGGGGGTGGAAATACCCATGAAGGGCACAATGTCCCCGGCTACGGGCAGCCATAGACAGCACCGGCGCAGCCCGCCTACGCGGGCGAAACAGGCGACCGTAATGCCACGGCGTTACTCAGCGATCCCCTCTCCCGGATCGGGAGAGGGATGGCGCACCGGGTGCCCTTCAACACCCCTCCCCCCTCTTTCAGCGTGGCGGGTGCCAGCCGGGCGGCGGGGTGCCGAACGCTAGTGAGCCGGGGACGAGGATGAACGCGGTGCCGCCGCGTACAAGAAAATGGCCCCCGCCCATCTCCGGGCAGGAGGCCAACTTTCTGACTACTCGCCCACTCCGCCCACTCGCCTACGGCACCACACTCGGCGTCCCCACCGCGCCCGGCGTCCGCGCCGGCGTCGGGATGGCCGTCGGCACGGCGGTCGGCGGCGCACCCGGCGGCGCCTCGAACGGCACGGCGGCGGGGGTCGGCGTCGCGGGCGCGGTCGAGGTGATCTGTGCCGTGGCGCGCTGCCCATCGAGCCACTTCGTGAACGCCGCATCCTTCAGCGCGCTCAACGTCGTCAGCGTCAGCGGGCGATTATCGTCCCGCTCCGTCACCAGGATCACATGCCAGCCGAACTTCGTCTGCACCGGCCGGCTCACCTGACCCGGTTGCAGCGCGAACGCCGCCTGCTCGAACGCCTCCACCATGATCCCCTGCGGGAACCAGCCGAGGTCGCCGCCATTCGGCGCGGTCGAGGTATCGGTGCTCTGCGTGCGGGCCAGATCCTGGAACTTCTGCCGATCGACCGTGCCGCCCGCCGTCACCTGGCTGTAGAGCTGGTCCGCGCCATCCTTCGTCGCCACCAGGATGTGATACGCATGGACCTGCGGCTGCACATCCTTGATGCCGCCGTTCAGCTGCGTCGTCGCCTGCTGCTTCGCCAACTCCGGGCGCGCGATCAGGCGCGTATAATCCTCCTGCGTCATCCCGGTCGAAGTCTGCAAATTCTTGACGAACGTGCCATACCCCGCCGTCGAGGTCGCCAGCGCCTCCTCGCGGTTCGGCGTGGCCGACGCCGCCACCGTCGCCGCAGGGGTCCGCGTACCACCCGGCGTCGCCACCTGGCTACCGGTCGTGGCCGGCGTGCCGGGCGTGCCAGGGGTCGCCGCGCCAGGGGTGCCGGGGGTCGCGGGCGTGGTCGGCGTCACCGCCTGCGCCGCGGCCGTCTGCGTCGCCCACACCGCCGCCGTCGGATTCACGGGCGGCGTCGCGGTCGGCGAGGAGAGCGCCACCGGGGCGAACGTCTCCGTATTGTACCGCGCGATATCCGCGTCGCTGATCGACAGGCCGAGCGTATTCAGCCGCTGCACCGTCAACTGATCGTCGGTCATCGTGCTGAGCGTCGTCGGATCGACCGCCGCCGTCTTGACCGTGGTCAGTTGCGTCTGCAACTGCTGCACGTAGGTCTGATACTGCGGATCCTGCGCCGCGAAGAACTGGTATTGCTGGATCTGCTGGAGGAGCGAATAGCGCCGGTACTTCCAGTAATCCCCGCGCGTGATCGTCGTCCCGTTCACCGCGGCCAGCGACTCGCGCGGCAGCAGCACGAACTCCCGCAGCGCCCCGCCCACCAGCAGCAACACCACCGCCGCCGTCACCACCCCCATCGTGACGAAGAGGACGCGCCGTTGCCGCAGCTCGCGGTCGCGGCGCGACCGCCGACTCTGCGACAGATACCGATTTTGCTGACTCTGCTGGCCGCGCGAACCCGGCAGCAGCCCCCTGATCCGCTCGATCACCGACCCCATCCTTGCAGAGAGTGGGCGGAGTGGTGCGAAGTGGGCGAGTGGGACAGTAGGGAAGAACGGGGCATGCCGACAGCTGCGGCTATTCCCGTACTCTAGTACCGGCTCACTCCGCCCACTCGCTCCACTCCGCCCACTCGCCCGTTACCGTCCCTGCGACGACGTGAAGGGCAGCAGCGCCATGTGGCGCGCGCGCTTGATCGCCACCGTCAGGGCGCGCTGATTCTTCGCGCTCGTGCCGGTCTTGCGGCGCGGCTCGATCTTCGAGCGGTCCGAGACCATCCGGCGCAGGCGCTGCACATCCTTATAGTCCGGCACCACCTGATCGGCGGCGAATTGGTCGTACTTGCGGCGCGGGAAGAAGCGCCCGCCACCGCCGCCACCGCCACCGAAGCGCCGCCCGCCAGCGCCACCGGGGCGCTCGCCGCCGCCGGGTCCACCAGCGCCACCGGGACGATCGCCGAAGCGCCCGCCGCCCCCGCCGCCACCCGGACGCTCGCCGAAGCGCCCGCCACCGCCGCCCTCCGGGCGCTCCCCGAACCGTCCGCCGCCACCGCCCTGTGGCCGATTGCTCTGATCGTCAACCATCGTCGTCTCCTTCGTAGGGGTCGGCGGTCGGCGGTCGGCAGTCGGCAGATTCTCGTCACCAGCACCGCGCCCATCGCTGAGCACCGCGCCGCAACTATCCCTCTGCCGACCGCCGACCGCCGACCGCCGACTTAGAACGGCACATCATCCAGGTCACTATCGAAGTCGTCGTTCTGCTGCTGCGGGCGCGGGGCCGGGCGTTGCGGGGCGCGCGAGCCGCCGCCACCACCCGCCGCCGGACGCGCCGGGGCACGCCCCTCGTCGCCCTCGTCACCGCGACCGCCGCCCGCCCCGTCCGGGGCCTCGTCGCGGCCACTGAGCATCACCATGTCCGTGGCGACGATCTCCACCGAGGTCCGCTCGACCCCGTCCTTATCGGTGTACTTGCGGCTCTGCAACCGCCCCTCCACGTAGACCTTGTGGCCCTTCCGCAGGTACTCGTTGCAGATCTCCGCCAGCTTGTAATTGCCGGAATCCCAGGCGACCACCCGGAACCACTCCGTCTCGTCCACCATGTTGCCATCCTGGCCCCGGCGATTGCGACTGACCGCCACGCGGAAATTCGTCACCGCCGAGCCGGATGGCGTGTAGCGCATCTCCGGGTCCGCGCCCAGATTGCCGATGATCTGCACCCGATTCAGTCCGCGTGCCATCTGCCCAGCCTCCTCATCTTCCAACACCACTCATGTGCCCAACACAACGCTTCCGTACAGGGAAGATAACGCGCTACAACCCGAACGCTGTATCAGGGAAGGTATAGCATACTCGTGGCCGTCGGTCACGCGTACGAACGCGGGTTAGACGCGGTCACGATCCCGGTCGCGGTCCCGCTCGCGGCCACCGGGGCCACGCTTCTCTTCGAGGGCGGCCTTGCGCGCGGCGCGGGCCTCCGTCGCCGCCAGTTGCTTGGCGACCTTCTCGACATCGATCTGGATCACCATGTGGCGGATGACCCGCTCGTTGATGCCGAGCAAGCGCTCCAGATCGGCCACCTGATTGCCATCGAGGTCGTAGTAGAAGAGGACGTAGAAGCCATCGCGCAGATCCTGCCCGTTGTGGCGGATCGTGTAGGCGAGGCGCCGTCGCCCCCACGGGTTGTTGCGATTCGCCTCGACGATCGCGCCCCCCCGATCGGTGATGTACCCCTGCACCTGCTCGATCGCGGCGTTCAGTTCCTCATCGTTGAGATGCGGGCTGAAAATGGTCAACATCTCGTACCGGCGCAACAAAAGCTGCCTCCTTCCCCCGGGTATGCCCCCCGTAAACACCGGCATTGCGCGCACCGGCGGATCGCGGAGCAGAAAGGAAAATATGCTGCCTCGCCATGCAGCGACGCAGAACGGCGCGGGCCAATTGCCGCGCCATCGCGCAGTATACCAGCACGGCCCGCTACACAACAAACGCCCGACCGGGCCGCGCGGTCACAGGGCGAGTAGGGCGAGTGGGAGGAGTGAGCGAGTAGCGAAGTGCTGCGTTTCGCAATCACCGGTAGGGTTGCTCCTTCCCCCGCTCCTCGGCTGGGCGGATCCCCCGGAGGCATTGCGCCCTTCATGGGTGCATTGCGCCCTTCATGGGTGGGAGCTACTGCCCCCCGGGCGGCGGGGTGGCGAGCGTAGCGAGCCGGGGGTGCGGGCGGACGAGTGGGCAGCCCGATAAGCGATTGTGAAACAGACCACGAAGGAAGGGGGGGGTCCGTGGTCCGTGGTCCGTAAGCGGTAGCAGCTGCGCTGCTTAAGCATAGGACTTCGCGGTTGAACGGGGGTTCGAGCCGAAATCGCGCCTGATTCGTGCTCAACCGCGTACGTCCTGAGTGCTCCATTTCAGGAGTACTTGTCGGGTTTGCGTGCCGGTCTTCCCCGCTCCTGGTGGGAGCGGGGTGCGGTCGTAACCCCACCACCAATGCTGGAACGCACCACGACGGCATCGCCCGCTAGCGGCACCGCGCCACCACGGACCACGGACCCCCCTTCCTCAACTACTCGCCCCACTCGCCCCACTTGCCCACTCGCCCCACTCGCCTCCATTCAGGTTTCGTTCAGGTTCCAGCCCTATCCTATGGATCCGGTTTCCGTCGCACCCTCGCTGCCTGCTATCGCCTGACCTGATCGCTTGACCTGATCGAGCGTAGATCGCCACAGGACTGCCGACCATGCCACACCGTCTCCTCGCCCTCCTCCTGCCCCTCATCCTACTCGCCGGGTGCGGCACCGTCGCCGCTACCACGTCCGGTGCGCTCCGCCCCGCCGCAGACACCGCCACCGCCACCGCCCTCACCGTCCCCACGCCCGGCGCATCCGCCCGCCCGACCAGCCTCGCCACCACCGTGGCCGCGCCGCCGCGCACCGCCACCGCGAGCGTCGCCGCGCCGAACGTCCCGCCCGGCCTGTCCGCCACCGCGACCGCCGTGGCGGCCCGCCCCACCGCCTCGGCGGCCCCCGCCCCCCCCAGCGCCACGATCGGCGAGCGGGTGCTCGTCGGCGGCGCGGCCATCACCCTCAACGCCGCGCAGGACAACGCCCCGTCCGACGCGCTCCCCCCGCCCGCCGGGAGTCGGCGCTACATCGTCAGCCTCACCATCGAGAATGTCTCGACCCAGAGCCTCCTCTACTCCGCCCTCTTCGCCACCATCGTCCTCACCGACGACAGCGTCGTCACCGTCACCTTCGACACCTACCCGACGCCGCTCCTCACCGGGGGCGCGCTCGACCCCGGCGCGACCACCCGCGGCTGGCTCACCTTCGACCTCCCCGCCAGCGCCAGCCCCGCCCGGCTCGTCTACGACGACACCGACGGCGTGGCGACGTTCGCACTGAAGGAGTCGGCGGTCGACGGTCGGCGGTCGGCAGTCGGCAGTCGGCAGAGAGAAGTCCGTGGTCCGTGGTCCGTGGTCCGTAGCGGGTTTGCTGACAGGCGATGCCGGCTACCGGCACCGCGCCACCACTGCCGACTGCCGACTGCCGACCGCCGACTCCCCCATTTAGGTTTCGTTTAGGTTTGGTCGCTATGCTGTAGCTGAAGCCCCAGATGGGGCGGGAGAGCGAGGCGGCGGGGCCGCCGAAGGAGGAACGGATGTCCACGAACCACGACGACGCGCTCGCCAGACAAGTCGCCACCCTGGTCCGGGCCGAACTCGCCGCCGAGCGCCGGAAGCGGGCACAGCGCGGCGGCCACAAGCGGCGCGGCGCGGCCCTGATCGCCGCCTTCCTGGTCGCGCTGCTCCCCTTCGTCGCCTTCGCCGCGAATCCCTTCAACGACCTGACCGGCGGCGTGCATGACGGCAACATCGGCCTCATCTACGACGCGGACATCACCAAGGGCTGCGTCCCGAACGTCTCCTACTGCCCCACCGCCACCGTCACCCGCGAGGAGATGGCCTCCTTCCTCGCCCGCACCGCCGGGCTCGGCACCAACCCGCCGGTGGTGAACGCCAAGACCGCCCAGACCGCCACCCTGGCGACCAACGCCACTAACGCCACCCACGCCACGAATGCGACGAACGCGACCACAGCCACCAACGCCGGGAACGCCACCACCGTGGGCGGCTACGCGCCGAACGGCTTGGTGCGCGTCGCCCGTGGGGCGTCCACCGCAGTGTACCCTACGATTTATAACCCGACGGCTACGGCGGTGTATCCCGCCTTCGAGGCGCTCCCCGGTACAACCGCCACCCTCACCGCACCGGGGGACGGGTTCATCATCGTCAGCGCCACCGTCGAAGGGTCGAATGTGACCGCCGCGGAAGCGGCGGTCATCCATATCCGCAACACGACCGCCGGTGCGCCAGCCACCGAGGTCTCCCCCTTTGTCTATAGCGGCTTCGGAGCGGCGAACGACTACAACGCCATGAGTACCCAGTGGGTCTTCCCGGTCGCCGGGGCCGGGGCGAAGTCGTTCACCCTGGAGGTGTCCCAGAGTAACGCGACCGTCGGCGATGTGATTTTTTACAACGGGGCGATCACGGCCCTCTTCGTCCCCTTCGGCTCGGGTGGTGCCGCGACGCTCGGCGGCGCGGACGCCCCCACACCGGGTGATGGACCGTTGCTGCGACCATAAGGCAGCGCGCCATCCGAACGTGCTGTTGCACCGCGCGAGCGGGCATCAGCGTCGAGGCAGCGCGCGGGTGGCACCGGACAGTCCGGCGCCACCCGCGATCCCGCGCGGCGCTTCGAGAACCGCCGCGCCTACTCGCGCAAATCGCCCATTCAGCCGATAGACCGCGCCGCCGCCGCGCCGTATGCCGCACCCACCCCGGCGGGCTACGCCGGGCGAGCGCCTGGAGGAGGGGAGAACGATGAGCGCACCATCATTGTCGCGCGATCCCGACGAGCTGGCCCAACTCCGCGCCGAGGTCGCCGCCCTGCGCGGCGAGTTGCACCGCCACCCCACTCCCGCCGCGCCGCGCTCACGCCGCCGCCTGCCGCGCCACCACCTGCCCCGCCGCTTCCTGCCGCTCGCGCTGGTAATCCTGCTGGTGGCGCTGACGCCGCTATCCATCCTGGCGGCTACCCCGATCTTCAGCGACCTCGGCACCGCCGCCCCGGTCCACCAGCCGAACATCCAGGCGATCGCCGCCGCCGGGATCACCACCGGTTTCCCCGACCCCAATGCCACCAACCCGGATATCCGTCTCTACGACCCGAAAGGCACCGTCACCCGCGAGGAGATGGCCTCCTTCCTGGCCCGCACCGCCGGGCTCGGCACCAACCCCCCCGTCGCCAACGCCCAGACCGCCCAGACCGCCACCCTGGCGACCAACGCCACGAATGCGACCAGTGCCACACAACTCAACGGCCAACCCGCCAGCTTCTACCAGCCCGCCGGGCAGCCGATCGCCAACGCCACCGCCGCCCGGAATGCCGACAAGGTCGGGGGCTACGCGCCGAATGGACTGGTGCGCGTGGCGCGCACGCTGGTGTCGAATAATCCCTACGCCTCGCCCACTCCCCAGCCGGTCACCGACATCACCGCGGACTACCCGGCCTGGCAGCAGATCGGCACCGTGGCCCTCACCGCGCCCGCCGACGGCTTCGTCCTGGTCATGGCGCAGACCATCGCCGGCTCCAAGAATACCCAGTCGGTCGCCTTGCGCCTCCGCGACCCGCTCAGCGGCGAGACCTCGCCGCTCGTCGGATCGCAATCCCAAAACGGGGACGGCCTACAGACGACCGTGACGCCCATCCACGTCTTCCCGGTCGCGGCGGGCGCGCGGACCTTCATCCTCGAGGCGAGCAGCCCGCCGGGAGGTCTGGCAGGCGAGAGCCAGGTGGCCGACACGACCATCAGCGCGCTGTACATGCCGTTCGGTTCCACGGGCGGGAGCGCGTTCGAGACCGGGCAGCCGGCTCCCGCCGGTGCCCCCGCCCCCGGCCCGCTGCCCATCGTCGGCAAGTAACCCCGCCCTCCGCAGCGCCCACCTATCCCCGCTGCAATCACCACCGCAGCGGGGATAGGTGGGCGCGCGTTCGAGCTGGCACAGCGCACCCTCGGTTGCACGAATCACGGCGGGGAGTAGGACAACCCGCTCCCCGCCCAGGGCGATTGCATCTCAATCCTGATCCGCTGTCTGGTGGAGCGCCCGCAATGCCGTCGTGCGACACGACTCACGGTCGTCGGACCTGTCGGCGCGAGATGCCTGGGGCACCCGCTCACCGGCTCAGCGTCGTCTGCGGCCAACCGGCGCGCTACGGCACCATTGTCCGGTGCGTCAATTCGTGGCGAGGGCAACCGCCGGAACAGGCGCTGAGATATTAGACGCAATCGCCCTGGCCCCCCGCCCCCCTTCCCTGTTCCCTTTACATCCTGTATGATGCGCGCGGTGACAGGCAACGGCACAGCGGTGTCCCGCACCGCCCGGCAACGCCCCGGCACAGCCCCCCTCCCGCAGGGCGGCACGCACGCGGCAACGCCCGGCGACGCCCACCCCGCCCCCGCGCCCGCCGCCACTGAATCGCCCGCGACACGTCCGCCCCACCGCCCGGCGCGGCACGGTGGCGGCGCGCGACGGCCGGCGGACCCGCTGGGGAGGCGGGCCGAGGCCACGCGCGCGCCGACGCTCCCACCGCGCCCCCTCGGCGGCACCCCGCGCGCGACGCGACGCCGGCACGGAGACGAATCGGAGGAGAAGGCGCATGTCTCGTCGTTCCACGCGACCACCAGCCGACAGACCGACGATCGCCGGGCGCGCGCTCCGGGCGCTCCTGCTGCTCAGCCTCGTCTGGGGTCTCGGCTTGGGCGCCCTGCCCGTGTCGGGTGCCCTCGCCGCCACCGCCGCCGTGCCGCCCGCCCCCGTCACCACCGGCCTGCCGCGCTTCGAGGCCGGGCCGTGCGTCTACACCCTCGGCAAGGGCCAGGTCGAAGGCCAATCGGTCGTCTGCGGCACCGTCGTCGCCGCCGCCAAGCACGCCAACCCCGGCGGGGCCACCGTCCGCCTCCCCGTCGCCATCTACAAAGCCCTCGCCGCCACCCCCGCCAAAGAGCTGAACGTCCTCCTCGCCGGTGGCCCCGGCCAGAGCGATCAGGTCTTCGCCACCCTCCTCACCACCGCTAGCGCCTTCTACAAGGGTGCCGCCGCCAACAACGACACCGTCATCTTCGACCAGCGCGGCACCGGCAAGTCCCAGCCCGCGCTGCAATGCCCGGAGGTCTCCGGAACCACCAGCCAGGGCTTCTACCTCCAGGCGTTCGCCGATTCCCCCTTCGTCACCGCCATGAACCGCTGCCGCGACCGCCTCACCACGGCGGGGGTCGACCTCAGCGCCTACACCACCACCGAGAACGCCGCCGATGTCAATGACATCCGCCTCGCCCTCGGCTACCCCGCCATGAACGTCATCGGCGGGTCGTACGGCACCGAGCTCGGCCTCGCCGTCGCGCGCGGCTTCGGCCAGTTCGTCCGCACCAACAACCTCAGCTCCATCGTCCCCCCCCAGCTCGCCTGGTTCTACGAGCCGCCGCAGAGCTTCAACCGCGCGCTCAACGAACTCTTCACCGCTTGCGCCGCCAACGCCGCCTGCGCCGCCGCCAACCCCGACCTCAAGGCCGCCTTCCAGACGGTCGTCGCCCGGCTGGACGCCCACCCCGCGATCCTCACCATCACCGACCCGGCCTCCGGGGAGACGGCCAAGGCCCCGCTCGATGGCGCGACCTTCACCGGCCTCCTCTTCCAGCTCACCTACAGCACCTCGCTCGTCCCCTTCCTGCCGGACATGATCACCCGCACCGCGCGCGGCGACTACGTCTGGTTGCAGAACCTCCTGCCGCTGATCCTCAACGAGGGGAACGACCCCACCGCGCTCGGGATGCACTTCTCCGTCGTCTGTAGCAAGGACACCTCAGCGGCCCGCCTCAACGCCGCCCTCGAAGCCGACAAGGGCATCCTGCCGGAGGTCCGCGAGGCGCTCGAACCGTCCCTCCGCGAATACTCCGCCATCTGCGCCTCCTGGCCCTCCAAGGGCGCGGACCCCAAGGCCGATCAGCCGGTCAAGAGCGACCGCCCGACCGCCCTGGTCAGCGGCCAGTTCGACCCGATCACCCCGCCCCGCTACGCCGACGTCGTCAAGGAAACCCTCACCAACGCCGTCAGCGTCACCCTGCCGGGCGGCGGCCACACCGCCATCATCCCCGGCGAGCCGGTCGGCAACTGCGGCTTCACCATCCTCGTCACCAACATCACCAACCCCGGCAAGCCCGATACCTCCTGCGTCGCCACGCTGAAGACGACCTATCGCCAGCTCCCGGCCTCGATCGCCGGTGGCCCCACCCCGTCCGCCACCCCGACCCCCGCGCCGAGCCCGTCGCCGTCGGCCAGCCCGACCGCCGTGCCGTCGCCATCGCCGACGCCGCGCCCGTCGCAGACCCCGACCCCCGCGCCGTCGCAGAGCCCGGCCCCGACGCCGCCCGCCACCGGCAACGGCGGCTTCCTCCCCGGCCTCCCGAACACCGGCGGCGGCGGTGGCCTCAACGCCGCCGATAACGTCCTCCCCGCCTTCCAGCCCGCCCCGGCCCCGGCGCAGCGCCTCCCCGCGTGGCTCCTGCTCCTGCCGCTGCTGGCCCTCGGCCTCGTGGCCCTGCCGCTCGTTCGCCGCCTGCGCCGCCGGGCCTGAGTGCCCTGTTTCACAACCCCGTGTCGGGGTAATCTCCCCCCGCTCCTCGGCCGGGCGGGTCCCCCGGAGGCATTGCGCCCTTGATGGGTGGGCGCTACTGCCCGCCAGCCCCACCCACCCCCACA
>JAABUH010001153.1_pt1 | contig 31525 bp, 24 predicted proteins | sample 5559121 | NCBI WGS metagenome assembly JAABUH01 (sample SAMN10711871, study PRJNA513364) | rock metagenome | isolation source: Antarctica rocks | place: Antarctica: Victoria Land, Battleship Promontory nord | collected 2015-12-28
ATTAAATGCATCAATCTCAATGTGTATATGTTACTCTGAGTCAAAGTGTCTTAGAATAAATGCTTTTATAAAGACGTCACGAAGCTGATTAAAAGCTTGTTTCACTTTGTTCAATCATATGAATGAGCTCATTTTTACATCTTTTACACTATTTCTCAACAATTCTGTTAAAGACTCTGCTATCTGAAAGTAATGATGTATAAAACGTCGATAGAAATTGACAAATCTCAGAAAAACTTGTATTTCTTAATACATTTTCAATCTGAGTCATGTTTTGATGATGTTTACTTTACTTAGATTCATCAAAATGTTTTTTGTGAATATGACAAATTCTAGAAAGTTCACTTTAGTGATGAAGAATTCACACTTCTTTAAGCTAGCATATAGCTTGAACTTTCTTAATTTCTTGAGAATTTACTTCACATAATTTATGTGATCAGTCTTCTTTACGAAGAAGATTAGAATGTCATTCAGATAAACAACACAAAAGTCATTTAAAAGCTCTGTCAAGATTTTATTAATATAAGTTTGAAAGATGACAGATGTATTGATCAAATCAAACGACATGATCATATATTTGAAGTGATCATAATGAGTACAAAACATCGTCTTTCACTCATCTTCACATTGAATTCTGAGATGATGATAAACATTCTTCAGATTTAACTTAGTAAACTGCTTGACTTTACTGAGTCTGTCTAAAGTTTCATTAATTAAAGACAGTGAATGATGATTTTTGACAGTGATTTTATTCAGATCTCGATAATTCATGCATAAATAAAAACTATCATTCTTTTTGAAAATGAATAGAATAAATGTGTTAGTTGAGCTGATGAAGTGCTTAATTCATTCTTTCACTAAAACATCGTTTAAATACTGTCTTAAAGTCGTTAACTCTGTGTTTGACAAATTATACAATGATTCATATGATGATTCTGCAGTGATTTCGATTGCATGATCATGATCTTCATGCAAAAACAGTTTGTCTGCACTTTCTGTCAAGAATACATCTTCATACTCTTTCAATTCAATGAGTAAAATTTGCGTTTTAAGTGTGTTTGTGATACAACTCATCATGTTATTCATTGTTTTCACTTGATGTTCAATAATTGACTTTTCAACAATGTTGATCATGACAAGAACATACACAGTAAACTCATCTTGTAGAGCTTTTGCAAATACTTGTGCAAAGAACAACTTAAATGCGTGTTTATTCACGTTGAAACATCATGTTCTTGTAATCATGTCTATTCAAATACACTCAAATTGCATACTTGATATACTTAGAATTAAAAGAGATTCTTTCTTGTCAATAGCATAGAAGATACTTATATCTTTTTTCTCTATGTTTCAGCTGTTTCTCAGTCGATAACACATCTTATAAACGTCATAACAATAGACATTCTGATCATTCATTCAGATAGATCTTGAAAGATCAACGTTCAACAATGATATATCTTGCTTGATAATAAAACATTGACTAATCACGTTCATCTTGATGTTGATATTCATGTAAATCTTCATTTCTATCTTTTGATCTTTCTGAATTACATACTCTTTATATATAAAAGTCTTTATGAAGAGAACTTTTTGTTTTTCTCTCAATGATTTAAAGCATTCATCAAGAGCTTGTCTTTTTTTGAAATCTTGAAATAATTCATATGTGACATTAAATCAATGAATACTTGATTTACATCAAGTTCTTTTGATTTATTCTTGATCTTTTCATCTTTACAATTAATAAGATAATGATTCTTTCAATTGCATATATAGTACGTTATGTTGAACAAATTCTTGCTATAATGTGATGAAGCATATGAACTCATCTTTGATAAAGAGTTGAATTTAGTTGATCAATGAAATTTCTTTCGCTTTAAATGAGTCTTCTTGTTGATTTTATCTCAATCATGCAAGTTCTCATCTTAAGATCATTTCAATGACAAGACGTGTTTTTTTCGCAGATTTATTTTCAATCAAGCAACAAGATCAATTAATGTATTTCGTGTGATAGAAATTGACTGCACATTAGTAATGATCACATGCAGCTCAAATCTCAACTTAATGAATAAATGAGCTCACTTATGCTCATTACTATACAACAAAAGTTGATGTTTCAGAATGCTCAAATGAGTTGCAAACATTCATATCATCTGATTTGAACATTATGATATGTTCATGTATTGCTAAGTCACGTCTATGTCTCGATTCATTGAATTCTCAATTAAATTCAGAAGAAAGTTGATAAAATTAAATCACGTCTGCTGAGCTGCAAACATAGTCTCTTTATGATCAAATCAAAGTTTCTTTGATTCACTCTTTAAATAGATTATGCAGTACAAAATCTTTTTCTCATTACTTTCAAAATGTCAAAAGATATTTTGAAATAAGATTTTGACATTGCAAATTCACTTTCTATGTTTTCTTATGATTTTGTCATGATACTTCTTCAAAGACATTGAGAATCTTCGCTTTTGTAAAACAATCTTGTGATGACTTTGTTTTGTCATCATCAACATTATGAAGACGATGTGTAAATCATTCAAATTCTTCATGAGAGCTTAAGTGAAAACTTGATGACTTTTCTTCATCGTTTCAACGACTTGCAGAGTTTCAATCTCTGATCAAATAACTGTTAACTTTTGTTTCTTTTGCAGTTCATCACGTTAAAGCATTACTCATGTCAGCTGTTCATTAATATCAAGAGAGAGTTCATTTTCTGCTTCTTCACTTTCTGATTTCATTATGTAACATTCATTTTCTGATATGATGTTTTATAAGATTAAGACATCATCATTTCAATTCTGTTGTGATCGCGTTGCTGTTGTCATGCTTCAATATCAAATCATCACTTCTAAAAAGAGTTTGAAATAATTAAAATTGTGATGATCAAATTTACTAAATGAATAAATGAGATTTATAAAAGTGATATAACAATGTGATATTTTAAACAGACACAGAATGAATATATATTATGATAGAGCTAATTATTAAGAAGTTCTCAATAACTTGAGAGAATCAATCGACTATAGAGAGTTTGTCAAGCATTATCAAGTTGAGCATGACATAACTCATGACATATTAAGTTGAAGATATGACGTAGTCTAAATGATGTCTTGACAAAGTCATAGAGTTTCAGAGCTAACTCAGATCTGATCTTTAACTCAGTTTCTGACTTTAGTCTTTGATTTAATCTCTATGTGTCAATTCATCATGACAATTCTTCACTTTTCATTCGTTTTTATCTTCAATGATTATAAAGTTTGATAATTCATTACATTGTTCTTTCAATGAATCTTCAGAGTTCAATCGTAACAGATTCAATGAGAATTCATTGTGAATCTTCATTGTCAATAATAGTTTCAATTAATATACTTTTTCTATCATGATGAAAATCTTAAAAGATTTCAGCATCTTATCATCAAGCTTCTTGAAAGATCTTGAAGTAGTGATGTTTCTTAAGTTCAGAAACATTATGTCATTTATCTTGTAAATTATTTTCTTTTGATGCTTGTTAATCTGTTTCTTCATTGTAACTCTGACTTTTGCTAGTGCTTACTTGATCAATGCTAATAAACATTTTATATGCTTGAAAATATCTTTTACTTTACTTACTTTAATTCTAGCATGAATAATTTCATATTTAGTTGAATTCAAGTTAAAGTTCATATGAAAGTAAAAGTTCTTATTCAGAAAGAATGCTGACTGTTCAATTAATGATGAGATAGCATTGTTATTAACAAATTCAGTTATGAATAATCAGATGAATCAATCATCTTGCATGTATGAGTAATAACTTTGTAGATATCATTTCACATCTTGATTTGTTCTTTCTGTTTAATTATTTATTTGTAAATAATAGTCTGTAAACAATTTCATCTTGATATTAAGTTTCAAACATAAAGAATTTCAAACAATTGATATGAACTGAGAATCATGATTAAACATTGTTGATCTTGATAGTTTATGTGTGCAAAAGACTCATACTAACAGAAGCTTAAATGTTTATTCTGCTGTAATTTCTTTGTCATCTGATTAACATGAAATATAGTGATGTTCTTTGAACAATCTGTTCACTACTGTCAAAATCACATTACTTTCTTCACTTTCTGATAGATTAATAATAAAGTTTAAGAATATGTTTTTTCATCATTGTTTTGATATGAGTAATGACTTTAGCAATTCATTGATTTTATCTCTTGATGTCTTTGATTTATGACAAATGTAACAGTTTTGAATGTAATACTTGATTGTAGTTCTCATCTTTGATCAGCAATATGATCATCTAAGCAAGTTTAACGTTTAATTCATGTCAGAATGATCATTAATTGAAAAATCACATGCTTTTCTTATTAATTGAGTGATTTCTGACTGAGAGACTCATAGTTTATCATCTTTTCAGAGTACTTCATTAAGTACTTGATAATTGTTTAAATCAATATCTTGACAAGTTTTTTGATTTTGTTTCATAGCTGTTCAAATATCAATACATAGTTGATTCATTTGATTTTCAACTATAATCTGATCTTAAATAAAAATCATCTTTTCAATTGAATTTTAATTAACTTTCAATTCAAATTTTGAATCTGAGTTAAATTTTGAGTCAAATCTAAGCAAGATTTGAATCAGATCTTGATCAGATTCTTGATTAACTTCAATTGATTGCAGATTGAATTTACTTTCAAATAATAACATTTGATGTTAATAAAGCTTTTTATTATCATTTATTTAAACTGACTTGACATTTAATATTTAAGTCAACGCGTTGACTTTCAGATTCTGTTTTTCTGACTGATAAATAATTTGAAAGTTATATTCAAATAACTTTTCAGCTCATTTAGCTTGTTATTGAGTTAATTCTTTGCTGATCATAAAGTACTTTAAATTCAGATGATCAATAAAGATCTTGATCAAAATATCAGTATATTTCAATTTAAAACATCAATGCTTCAAGCAGCAAATAATGATCAGCAGTTCTTTATCATAAATTTTATAGTTGCATTCTGCGAGAATTATATTCTTGCTATAAAAAATTATTAAATGTAGAATTTCTTCATCATTATACTAAGACAATACTTCATCATTGACATAGTTTGAAAAGTCAGTTTTCAGAATAACTTTTCTGATTAAGTCAAAATGTTTCAGAATGAGAGCTGTTATCACTTGTTACTTCAGTTCTTTAAAAATTATCTGACAAATCTTTGTTTATTCAAAGAAATAATTTTTTTGAGTTAACTTCATCATGAATCAAGCAATCTTTAAGAAGTTCTTGATGAATCATTGATAGAAATTGCAGAAGTCAATGAAGATCTGCATATGAATCAATGATCACAACACTTTTCAGTTTCAAATTACATTTACTTTTCAAGAATTTATTTGCAGATCATTGATGAATATTAGTAGTTCAAGAAACGAGATTTTCTGAATCTTAAATTTACACTTGTTTATGTTTATTTGTAAATTGACTTCATGAAGCTTGTTTAACACTTCTTTTACGTGAGTTTTATATTTTTTCAATGTCTTACTATAAATGAGAATATCATTCAAGTATGTCTGACAGAATTTATGCAGACATTCAAACAACATATTGTTGATATAATGCTGAAAGAATGCAAATTCATTGATTAATTTAAAGAGCATTACTTTATACTTGTAAATGTTGAAGAAAGTAATAAAAGTAGTTAAATTCTCGCTTTCTGAACTCATGCGCAGTTTATTGAACGTGATGATTATGTTAAGTTAAATCAGATACTTACTGTCTTGAATTCAAGCTAATACTTCGTTTATCAAAAGTATCAAATAACGATTTCTTTTAATCAAAGCATTCAGTTTTCAATAGTTCATGCAAAAGCAAAGACTATCATCTTTCTTTTTAACAAATAGTATTGATAAAGCAAAAGAAACTTTGCTGAGTATGATGAACTTCTTCTTCAAATTCTCTTCTAAGTACTCTTTGATCTTCTGCAGCTTGTGATTCAATATAAAGTACAATCAACTTTTAAAGAGTTGACTCTCGTTTTCTAATTCAATCTTATGATCATATGATTAATGTGAAGGCAAATGAGTTATTTTTTCTCTATTGAAAACATTCAGAAAGTCATGATAAATGATTGAAAGCTTCTTCTTCAGTTCATTCAATAACATGATTAATGTTATTTCATTCAGTTTTGCGAAATCTTTAACTGAGCTAAGCACTTTATTGATTTTGTTAATGATCAAGAAGAAAATCTTGATCTTTTTATTCTTGACTAAAGTTTAATACATAGCAACTTCAATCATGATAATATCAACAATCTTCTTTACTTTCATTGACTGAAAAAGTTGAAGTTGATTAAAGTAAATTTAAGTGCTTTGCTTTCATTTGAATATAAATTCAATGAATTGATTCATTGATTTCTGATTCATGAGTCTCTTTAAGATTGTCAGAAACTGAGCTAAACTAGAGATACTATCAATATAGAAGATTGATATTATTATTACTTTAATAGAATTTAAATACAAGACAATACATCAGATAATGTACAAGATGAAAGATAAAGAGTAAAAGAAAAGAATGAAAGCTCAACTTTTATATACATGAATCAAGCAGAATCAAGACTAAACAGTAGTTTTATGACTTAAGATTGCAAAAATTCACGCACATGATTAAGATAATTGAAACAGAATTGCTGAAACTTAGACTGATCATCGAGTTGAGTTTCGAGTTGACATTTTGAATCTAACTCGATTCAAAGTCGAGTTGCTCACATTTTCAACTCGACTCGAGTTGAGTTACTCATATTTTCAATTCAACGCGACTCGACTCGACTGAGAATTGAATCAATTCGACTCGATTCGTCAAGAATTCAAGCTTGACGTCAAGAGAGCTAAATATAGAAATTTTTCCGGTTTTTTGCTTTTGCATTATCTTTTTGCATTATTTTTTTGATAGAAGTCATGACGGGAAACATGAAGACTATATGATAGAGAGTCATGAAGAGAAGTCATGATAGAAAAGTCATGATAGAAAAGTCATGAAGAGAAGCTATGAAGAAGAGTCATGAAGAAAAGTCATGATAGAAAGTCATGACGAGAAATTATAAAGACTGTTTGGTAGAAAGGTTTGATAGAAAGTCATGACGAGAAACATAAAGAGAAACATAAAGAGAAACATAAAGAGAAACATAAAGAGAAACATGAAGAAAAACATAAAGAGAAACATGAAGGGAAACATAAAGAGAAACATGAAGAAAAACATGACGAGAAACATGACGGGAAAACATGAAGATCGTTTGACTTTGATAGAGAGTCATGACGAGAAAACATGATAGAAAGTCATGAAGAGAAATCATGTAGACTGTTTGATCAAGCTATTTACATCTATCTAATATCTTGTCAAGTCGAGTCGAGTTTTCGAGTCGAATTGTCGAATCAAGCTTCTCAATTCGACTCGAGTGCTTGAGTTCAACTTCTCAACTCGACTCGACACTTTTTTAAAAAAATTTCAACTCGACTTGATGCGATCAGTTTACTAAAACTAGATTAAAATGATAATAACTAAATTAATGACTTGATTTATTGAACTGTAAAACAGATTCAATGAATTGAAATTATTTAAAATATCAATGATTTATGTTCTAAATTGAATTAATGATTTGACATCATAACAGTAACTTTCCTCTTTAAGACTGAGCTTCTGCAAAACAATGAGAAGAAACAAGATAAAACAAAGAAGAATTAAAGACGAAGATTGAAATGAAATAAGAATTGATATAAATGCATTTTAGTGTGATGAAGCACAAATGAGACTAGAATAAATCTGAGTCACATCTGAGTTAAATTTGAGCAAGATGTTTGAAAAGTGAGACAAGATAAGACACATTTTAACGTGATGATGCACAGAAATTAAAACACATCTGAATCACATCTGAAACAAATTTAAATGAGATGTCTGAGTTAAATTTAAACAAAATCTGAGTCAGATTTGAGTAAGAAAAAGACGAAATGCAGTTTAATATAATGATGCACAGAAATTAAAATATATTTGAATTACATCTGAATCAGATTTAAACAAAATGTCTGAGTTAAATCTAGACAAGATCTGAGTCAGATCTGAGTAAGAGAAAGACGAAACGCAGTTTAATATAATGATGCACAAATGAAACTAAAATACATTTAAGTTACATCTGAGTCAGATTTAAACAAAATGTCTGAGTCAGATTTAAACAAGATCTGAGTCAGATCAAGATTGAATTGAGATGATGAAGATTGAATTTAAAGTTCTTGATATTAACATTGAGATATTACATACAACAGTACATGTGATTCTTCGACGACAGAATTGATGAGATGATATTCATTAAGTGTTTGCTCACAATTATTCAGAAGATGAAAAGACTCTCAAGTAGAAAAGTGATCTTTTTAATCAACATAATACTTGAGCAAAGATGAATTATAATGTTTATCACGTTTGAAGTTTAATATGCTGTTTACATATCAGAATCTTTTGTCATTCTTAATGACAATGAATTTTCAAGATTTCTGACGTTGATTCAAAAGAAAGTCACTTGTGATATAATTCAGAAGAATGACATTGTCATGAGACGAAGTTTCATCTTTCAATGACTCATGAAACAGCATTGATTCGATCGCATCTAAAGTTCACGAAGATATTAGCTACTATTGATAGAGATTTCTCAAGCATGACTCAGTTGCATCTTCAGAATTCATGAGAATATAGACTATCATTCATAGAGATTTCTTGAGCAAAGCTATTGAGTTGCATCTTCAGAGTTCATGAGAATATTGACTATTATTTATAGAGATTTCTCAAGCGAAGTTTTCTTCTTCATCTTTTTACTCATCTTTTCATCTCTTTTCTAGGCGAAAGCATTTACATAGAGACATATCTATTTATCTATCTATTTATCTAGTCATTTGTATCTAGTCTATCTTCTAGATCTATTTATCTACTAGATTTATCATTGCATGTGTTCATGCTCGCTCTGTTGATTTCGAAGCTTTCTATATTGCATCACTATTTTATCTCTCAACATTGAAGCTCAACGCAAAAATATCATTTTCATGATATTAAGTAGAGCAGTGACGAAATAACAGAAAGTGACACGTTCATCTCTGCAACAATGAATGCATTGATGAACAGCTTAAGCGAGCTGAATATGAACGCATTGATGAGCTTGAGCGAGCTGAACATGAACGTGTCGATGATCTTTGATCAGATGATGATCTTGTCTTCAAGAGCTTGCAGACAGATTCTTCAGACTTTGCATTCAAATGATCGATGAATCGCTCAGACATTGAAGTTTCAGCTCGATCAGCTTAAGAAGTTATCAAAGAAGCAAAAGACTGAATTGCATGAACATTGATAAATCATGTTTGAAGAGCTGAATTTAAACGAAGCTCAAGCTCAGAAAGAGCTGAATCAAGAGAAAGCTCAGACTAAAAAGAAAACTCAAGCTAAAGAAATAGCTCAAGAAGAAATGAGACATTCAAAGCTATTCAATGACGATGATGATTTAAATGAGATACATTAAATGTGTAAGCGAGAAATGACTCATCAACAAATCATAAAGCTTGTTTGATCTGAATGATCTAATTCGACTTCATCTGCTTTGACTGTTTCTTGAAAATTCATCTCGTTGTCAGCTCAAAAGTCTATCGTTTTCTCAGTTTGATCATCTTTTTCGTCTGCTTCATCTGTTCAAGAAACTCGAGAATTCGTTCAGTTGTCAGCTTGAAAGCTCACTGTTTCTTTCTCTCATTCTTCATCTAGATTTTTGACTTCATTTACAAGCTCATTCTCTTGCTCGTCATCTGCTCGAAATTTGCAGCGATTCTACGCTCAAATCGCTTCTCTTTTCTCAGTCTCTTCGATTTTCACTTCAGTCTCTGTCTCACCTGCTCAATTGTTTGCTCAAGATGCTAGAGATTTACGTTGAAAACTCAAGCAAAGACTCTCTGCTTCTTTATCTCATTTCTCGTCGCGTATTTATCTCTTTCATGACTCATTTCGTAGCTCATCTCGCTACTCATCAGCTCGAAATTCTTGTCGAACGCTCACTTGAAATGTCTCTTTTTCCTCATCTAGATCATTTACTTGAACTCTTTCTCATGATTCATCTACTTTCTTATTCTCTATTCTCTCATCTTGTGACTCATCTGCAAGAATTCTCTCTAGTGACTCATCTTAAAACTCATCTCATGACTCATTTATTAAGTCGTGTTTATTCGTGAAGAATTTATACATCATGTTTCATAGACTCAGCGAAGAAGAACATGTGTTGCAAAGTCAAAGACAACGCATCTTTCTCAAGCTCACATACTCGATTTCGCTCTTTATCTCTGTCTCATTATCACGTTCTTTAAAGCGATTTCTTCAAAGATCAAAGACGAAACTATCTTTCTGAATTCAATAAATATAGTCAATCAGAATTTTGCAAACTCAGATCTATCAAATGCAAAGATCATGTGTTCAAATTTTAGCATTGCTCGATTTTATTTTCATTTTTGATATATAAGAAATAAGAAATAAGAAAGAAGAAAGAAAATGATTTTGTAAGAAATAAAATAGTTTCGTAAGAAAAATAAGAAAATAAGAAAGAAATAAGAAAATGAGAAACTGTACAGTTGAATATTCATTGACAGAGTAGCTCATCTACTACTTCGTAAGATCATGCGACTATCTAAAACATTTCGTCGCTCTCATATAAATCATCATTCAATCGTACAGTTGAATATTCAGTGACAGAGTAGCTCATCTACTATCTTGTAAGATCATGCGATCATCTTTACATCTCGTTGCTCTCATATATCTCGTCGTTCTCAATTTATCGTCGATTTAGTGACTATTATCTCATCTAATCAAAGCTTGCTCTAATCATTATGTAATGAACTCACTAGCGTTCACTGTGTAATGATTAGAGTTAGATCTTTATGACTCTATTCATTTTCGTCATGTTCAAAGCTTCGCTTCAGAAAATATCACTCTCTAGCTATCAATCTACTGACTAGTCATATATCTCGTCTTCGCTCTTGAATACTTCGTCATTTAGCTATCGTTCTACTAGCTATTCAATATATTCGCTTCTTATAACTTCGTTTGAATTACATCTATGACTTCAATCTTCGTTATTCGCTTTTCGCTTTTGCCTCGCTAGTATCATAAAAGAGTCACATTGATGCTCAAGAGACGAGCATTAAATGAGTGAAAGAAGAATGTTGTGAGACGAAGTCTCATCTCTCGATGACTCATGAAACAGCATTGATTCAATTGCATCTAAAATTCACGAAGATATTAGCTACTATTGATAGAAGTTTCTCGAGCATGACTCAGTTGCATCTTCAGAATTCATGAGAATATAGACTATCATTCATAGAGATTTCTTGAGCAGAGCTATTGAGTCACATCTTCAGAGTTCATGAGAATATTGACTATCATTTATAGAGGTTTCTTGAGCGAAGTTTTCTTCTTCATCTTTTTACTCATCTTTTCACCTCTTTTCTAGACGAGAACATCTACATAGAGACATATCTATTCATTTATCTATCTAGTCATCTGTATCTAGCCTATCTTCTAGATCTATCTATCTACTAGATTTATCATTGCATGTGTTCATGCTCGCTCTGTTGCTTTCGAAGCTCTCTATATCACATCACTATTTTATTTCTCGACAACATGAAAGATTGAATGAATCTTCATGAATGCTGAAAGATTTAACTCGATGATCAGAAAATTATTCTTGAAGACACACTTGATCTTGAAGAGATCAACGTTATGATCATTTAACTTAACAGCAAGATGAGTAATGCTGAGATTGTGAGCATTCAGTCAGACTTCATCTTCGACGAAGTATTTAGAACAAGAACGATGAAAGAGATTAACATTGAATTCATAAATGATCTGAGCTATAAGCATCTCATCACATAAATGCTTCGTTAATTTCTTCATTTTCTTGATGAACTTTTTGACATTGATTAACTTGTCTTAAGCTTGAAACATAAGATTCTTGAGCAAAGATTCAAAAGACTTGAAGTTTAAATGTGAGTTTTGACTTGAATTGATCAAGAAGAATGATGTTAAAGTGATTAATGATGATGTGTTATTGATGATGAATTCAACTTCAGAAAGTCACTTAACTCAGTCATTCTGCATGTAGTTGACAAAGTCTTGAAGATAATGCTTCATGATAGTATTGATTCTCTCAATTTGATCATTGATTTCAAAGTGATATGTCGTTAATAACTTGATGTCTATCTTCAGCATTTTACACATATGCTTTCAAACATTGAAGATGAATTGTGTGTCTTGATCAGACACAAAGAACTTGAGTAAATCATGATGTTTTCAAACATAAGCATAAAAGCAGTTGATAGCTTCTTCAACTTTCATAGAAGTGATGAAAACTAAATGTCTCATTTTGATAAAACAATTAACGAAAACTAAAACATATCTATATGTGATACTCATGAAGATATTGAGCGATAAAGAATTTACATAGTTCATGAAGATATCACATCAACAACGTTCGAGAATTGAAAGAAAATGCAATCATTCTTGAGTTTATTGTCTAAAGAGCTTAAAATGTGTGTATACATGACAGTTTCATACGAAGTGTTGAACATACTTATAAATGTTTGATCATCAGTAAACTCAATTGATCAGTTTATAACTTTTTGCTTTTTCTGAGTAATCATCAACAACATTATCATGAGCGAGCTGAATGATACAAAGACGTAGTTTATTTGAGTTGAGCACATACTTTCTTTCTTGAAAGTACAGATGATTCTCGTGTTCTTCACACTTGATTAGAAAGATTTTGTTGTGATGTCATGCTTCATTGCAAAGTGCTTTGATTATCTGAACTGCGAATTTATCATTGATTTTAATTTGCTTTCATAATGTCTGAGTGAGAATGTCAGCAGAATCTTCATCAAGATTCAAAGTGTTTTAATCTAGCTGAGACTTGATGTTTTCAACGTTGAATTCTTTGATTTCTAGATTCATGAGAGCTAGAATTTGCAAAGATGCTGAGATAATTAAAAACAGATATAACTGAACTGAATCTAGAATGATGATTTGTGACTAAAGCTTCATGACTTTGATGTTAAAAACATCAAGAGCGAAATTCTTAATAATATTAAAGTTTAAAACATGAGTTTTCAAAATTGTTTGATGTTGATATTGATGTTAAGAATTGAATGTATTTTTCTTCTTAAAAAGATCTTTTGAGCGACGTGTTAAAGCATTCAACTTATCATCGATCTTGTCAAGATGATAAACGATGTGATAGTTGAATTTAGACAGAAACTCACTTCAACGAGCTTAATGATGACTCAACTGTTTAATTGACATGAAATACTCAAGATTTTTATGATTCGTGATCATCTCAACAGAATAGATAAAGTCTTTAAGCTCTGATCATCATTTCTTGAAAGTGCAAACAATGATCATGAGTTTTTTATTATAGATTTCATAGTTACACTTGACTGAGTTATGCTTCTTTGAAAAGTAAATGATTGAACGAAGAATCTTGTTCTCATCATATTGAGAAAGAATGTTTTCAAACACATAGTTTGAAGCATTGATTTCTATCATAATCTTGTGATCTGAATTATAATGACAAAGAATAATCTTGAAAGTGAAGACTTTTTTAAGAATGTTGAATGCAATCTGACATTTCTGAAATCAGACAAAGAGTACATCTTTTCTGATGAGACGAGTGAGCGAGATAGTTATTCTACTATAGTCATAAATGAATCTTTTATAGAAGTTTGTGAAATCTAGAAAACTTTGAATGTCTTTAACGTTGATCAAGATGAGTCAATTGACAATGATGTTTATCTTAGAAGAATTCATCTTGATTTTTTGATGATGATTATCAATTCTAAATATGAAACTTGAGTGACATGAAACTTGCATTTGATTATATTCATCTGAAGTTCTGCTTCTTGCAACTTTCGCAGAATGAGCTTGACATGAATCTTGTGCTTGAGTTTATTGTCAAAATAGATCAAGATGTCATTCAGATAAGCTGTACAGAACTTATTTAAATGTTTGCAAAAAGTATTGTTGATGTACTTCTGAAATGAGACAGACTCATTACATAGATTGAAGAGCATGACTAGATACTTGAATAATTCAAATCAAGTGCAAAAGATGATGAAAGCTTCATCTTCTTCTTTAATTTGAAGTCAATTGAATGCAGAGATGATATTCAGCTTGATAAAGATTTTAGCTCAACTTAGACAATTCAGCATTTCTGAGATCAAAGACAGAGAATATCGATTCTTGATTGTGATAGTGTTCAGATCTTGATAGTTCACGCAGAAGCAAAGTTCTTCTTTAAGTTTCTTAATGAAGAGAACAGAAATGATCATCTGAAAGTGATTGACTTGAATGAAATCTTTGCTCAGATTTTCATTCAGATAATGATGAAGTTCTAGAATTTCATCACGACTCATGTTGTACAAAACGAAGATTGAGAATTGAGCATTTTCTTTAAGATGTATGACATGATTATGAACTCAATGCAAAGACAAAATATCAACGTTCTTCTTGAAAAAAACATCTAGAAACTTGAAATATCTGAATGATAGAATTGTGACTGAATCAACGTTCTTACTTTGTTGATAGACTTCAAGATCTTCTTGTGTCGTGAATGCAGTCAAATGAAATTTCTTTTTCATTTAATGAAGATTCAGACAATGATTCTTATCATATGTACTGTCTTGAGAATGAGATAAAAACTGAGCAAGAGTTAAGCTGTTCTTTGAACAGATAGTCAAAGTTGTGTGATGCAATTTTGATTGATCAGAGTTCAGACTAGAAAATGAGATTAACTCAAGATTCAAAAAGACATTAATTTTCTTTAGAATGACGCTAAACACTTCAATATCTTTGACATGAGCAGCATGATCAAAGCTTTGAACTTTCAACTCAACTATGTCAAGTTGTATAAAAGATTGATTGAATTGATCTGCTTGAGAAACAACAGAAGTTCTAAAGAAGAAAGAATTTCAACACTTGATTTTTGATGAGTATTCTTTTTGAATGACTTAAAAAATACAATTAAAAGCTTCTTGTTTCAGATGAGAAACAAGATTGAATGAAGTTTGTTTCTTGTGAATGAGCTGAGTATTAGTTGACTTTTTGTGAGCAAACAAAGAGTTATATTGCTTCTTTCAAGCAAATGAGAAACTAGATTGCTTCTTGCAAACAAACTGAAAACTGAGTTACTTCTTTTCAATGAATGAGAAACTAGATTACTTCTTATAAGCAAACTAAGTACTGAATTACTTTTTATGAATAATCTGTAAACTGAATTGCTTCTTGTGAGCAATCTGTAGACTGAATTGCTTCTTGTGAACAATTCATGAACTGAGTTGCTTCTTGTGAATGAATTAAGAGTGACATTGAGAGAAAGCTACTTTGTTAACTTCAAATGAGAAATTTTCTTCTTGTTGATTAAGATCATAGATCTTGATGAGAGATGAGCAACAATAATTAAGACAGAAGAAGAAAAATAAGATGAGAATATTGTGTTCAAAATTGACATAAATGACGTGATGATGAAGTCATGATAAACTCATGATGATGAAATATTGATTTAATTCAATGACATAGAAGAATAGTTTTTTGATGTGTTCATCAAGAATTATTGTGATTTCAATGACATGAATAACGTCATTGATTAAAGTGACTTGATCATCAAATTCTTAAAGTCTGCGAGAGTGAATTAATTAATGCAAAAGAAGATGATGTTGTTACGCGAAGAATTTATTCATAAAGACATAAGCAAAGACTTCACTATCAATCAGAGCGAGAGTGAGAACTTTAGATCGAGCTTGACATAGAATACAAAATACTATCATATGACTATCTTTAAATATCAAATTGAATTCAAAGAGTTTCAAGACAGATTTAGCAGAAAACTTTCTATATGATTGAAGTGAGAGTGAAAAGATTGAGACTAGTAGACAAGATGATATGTATACAGATTTCTGAGCGTAACTTAGCTCAGAAACTAAACTTTTCTTGCAAACAGCGAGACTTCTTCATTTATACTGACAATATCACTGTCATAAATGTTCATGATATGCAAAGTGAAGAGCTTCTTATTTAAGCATTCTTTAGTGGTTTTACTTGAATGTTGCAACTTGCAATAGTAACACAGCTTTTACTTGTTGCAAATTTTCTTGATTTCAGAAACGATCAGAATCTTATTTTGAATGATGATAATGATGAAGTTTAAATTCATTAACTCATTGAGAAACAAGAAAGAAAGAGATGAAGATACTGTTGAAATAACAGTCACAGAAATGATGATCTTTGAATTCAAAGAATTACTAGTTGATGCAAAGATGTTCTTGACTTTGATGAATGAAATGATGATGAAAATGAAGTGAGATTGATGATGTTTAAGCTGCTGAAACTCTTCATTGATGTCAAAAAATGCTTGAACTCATTAATAAAAGATGAATGATTGAATTTCATTAAGATTTTGTCAGAAGAAAATGATGACTTGAATGAAATAATTGACATTGTGCTTCAAACAGTCAATCAATGAGAAATCTTTCATCAAAGAACATTCTTTCTTTTGATAAAAGAAATTGTAGTAGTCAACAAAGTTATTCATGTCTTGCTTCAAAGTTTCATAAAAATATAAATGAACATCTTCTGTCTTGAAAAAGTTGTTGCAGCAATAATGCAACTTATGTTGTCAATCTGCAAAGATGAAAATGATATAAAGATCATTGACTTGATATTGATTCATTAAATTGTGAGTTTTCTTATCTATGATGAGTCGTGACTCAACATAGATGATCTTGACTTGATGAAAGAAGTAATGATCATCATTCATGTTTATGCACTGTATCAGACTCTGCTTTCATGCATTCAATCAATCTTTGTTTCTCTCATACTTAGATATGTCAAGAAGCTTCTTGAATTTAGAAGCAATGAAGACAGCGACAAAGTTTGCAGAGAGATGAACGACAAGAAAAGATTGATTGTTCAAGATTTGTTGAATTATTTGAGCTATCGTCGTAAAAGACTGAGAATTCAACTCTATATAAACTGAAGAACTGAAAATGATGAACAAAGATGAAATAATAACATTATGTTGTTGAACTTGATTTTGAAGCTCTTGCATTACGTGAAAGATCTCAACTGAATTTTCGATCATACTTTAAGCGAACTGTTTGACAGCATGCTCATCATCGATCAAAAGATTGTAAAACGACTTTATTTGAGCGAAAGAATAACTAGATGAGATTTCAACATATGAAAATGTTGCAGAAAGTGTAAATCTTTCATAATGTCAAAGACTGAACTAAACTAAAGATACTATTAATATAAAAGACTGATATTATTATTACTTTAATAGAATTTAGATACAAGACAATATATTAAATAATGTACAAGATGAAAGACAAAGAATGAAAGAAAAGAACAAGAACTCAACTTCTATATACATGAATTGAGCAGAATTAAGACTAAACAATAGTTTTATGACTTAAGATTGCAGAGATCTGTGCACATGACTGAGATGATTAAAACAGAATTGCTGAGACTAAATTAAGATGATGATGACTAGATTGATGACTTGATTCATTGAACTGCAAAACAAATTCAATGAATCAAGATTATTTAAAATATCAATGATTTATGTTTTAAATTGAGTTGATGATCTGACATCATGACAAATATGATCATTAATGTAACAATTAAGTTTAAGTTCTTTCATTTCATTTTACATATTTTGCTTGATTCAAATCTGTAAAATGCTGATTGACTGCTTGCTTTTGAAACAGTAAATTTCAATGTTCAAATCTTCAACAATGATATTAATCAATTATTTGCAAAATTTATCAAAATTTAATTTCTTTTCAATCAAAGATTTTCAAAGATTATCTTATGCTGATTTAAACAAGCTATTAATAAAAACATTATTTCATTCTTATGTTCTTGTATCATGATTAATGTATACAAAGCATATGTAATTGACTTTCAATCAGAAATTTCATTATATGATTGAATTAACTTTGATTTTGACAGCGATATTGATTAAATATCAAAGCATTCACATAGCTCTGACATCAAAGATTCATTAGTGAAAGTCATGTCAATGACTTTAATATTTATCAAAGTGAGAAATTTGAATATCTTTCTTAAACTATTCAAGATAACATCAACAATAAATGACTTGAAATTAAATGAATCATCAGACATGCTGATGAAACAAAATATGAGTACATTATTTTCAGTCACTACTTTAATGAAAGCAGATCATTTTTCAAATTGGCAATGATTTCATGCACTTAAGTCATTTCAAAGCATTCATATGCTTTATGTTTTGTCTTCTTGCATTTGAAGCAAAGTTCTTTCTTTAATAACTTTTTCTTGCTGAGATTGAAATTTGATATTTCAGATTTCTTTCACGCAAAGATTAATGACATAAGTTGAACAGATTATATGTTAGTGACAAAGTAAGCAGCTGAAATCATTGATGCTTTAATAATTGATTGAGCATTCAATTCAATCAATTTAACATTGACTTTTATGCAAATGTTAATAAACTCATTCAAGTTCATGATTCATTTATTGAGCATTACTTATTGAAGATCTGAGTTAATCTTATGCTGAAGATCATTTAGTAAAGTCTCATTATTGTATTCTAATTCTGCGCTGAATCTTTGAAATTTCATTCAAAATTCATAAAAGAAAATCTTGTTTTAATACAGTTTTAAGTATTGTTGTTGAGTTATGTGATGATAATTGAAATTATTATACATTTTATTAATGATTAATAGTACTTCTTCAACTTTTAAAAAAAGATTCAAAGACATATTTTTCATTCATGATGCTATGTGCTTAATTGCAGCTTCACTGACTCAACTTTCAATGTAAACAATCTTTAATTTTTCAATAGAAAAGTAATTCTTGTTTATCTTCAACTTATTTTGCATTTATGATAGTTAATTGTTTACATTTTGCAATGAATCTTCAAACAGTGAAGAGTTTGATAACTGAATTAACTTTAAAAATTGACTTTCAGAGATTAAAGTGCTTTGTTGACTTAATGCAGTTTTTAAATGAGGTATAATTACATTCTTGTCTTTCATTTCTTTCTGCAAACGCGTTTGCTTAGTCTTCAATGTGATGTTTATCTTGTTGACATCTTTTAACATCTGAATCATGTCATTGTAAATCTTGATTTTAATGTTATGCTGTTGACATATGTACTTAATAAAGACAATAATGTTGTCTGCTTCATAAGTATTTATTCAAGCATTCAGTTTAATGCTGATGCTGATCTTGATCATTTCATGATCAAAAAGTAACATGTTCATGTTTTTTTCTTCTGTATTCAATGATGCATTTATATCTTCTTCTTCTGATTCTGATGCTGTTCAATTCTGTGATAAAACTGATTCTTTTCTAGCATTTTGAAGTTTGTAGTGAGCAATGCTCGCTGATTCTGAGCTTCTAATCATGATATGAGTAGAAAATTGCTGATCAAGAAATTCTGATGTTACTGTTGAAATTTCTGATTTCAATCAAACTTTCTGAGTTCAAGTTTTGCTGAAATTTCTGATTTCAATTCTGATGATGAGTTCAGTAAAGAGTTAGTCAAGAGTAACGCGTTCATGTTCTTTTGTTTTAATTTTATTGAAATTGCTGATTTTGAATTCTAATTCTGCTGTTGAAATTTCTGAGTTCAACTTCTAATTTTGACTGAAGCTGAAATTTCTGATTTCAACTTTAAGTTTAAATTATGTAACTTGTTTTTATATCATTTACATGTTGATAGTAAGATTAATGAGCTTTGAACTAATGTTATGAATTTGCATAAAGCGAATCATATGAGTGTATTTTAACTAAAAGTTCAAAGCTAAAGAAGAAAAAAGATGAAACATGTTGAGAGTATTGTACTTACAAAGACGCGTTAGATCACTAGCGTGTCAACATCAGCTTTATACTAGTTTATAATAGTTTAACATGATTTATATTAAACTAACTCAAGATGCATGCTTGCAACAGTAATTGCAGTAGATTCTTAGTTTGCATTTCACATCTTGATTGACTCACTCTGATTAATCATTGATTTCAGAATGATAAATGATTAATAAACTAGCTGTGATTCTTAGTCATTTGCAAAGACTTTGTCATATTGTTGATATGAATTGAGAGTTTCTGTTCAAAACAATAAAATTGAGTAAATCATGAAGTTAATAAACATTTCATAGCATGATTTATATTGTTTCTTCAACTGAGAATTCATCATCTTCTTAATAATAGAGAACATAGTGACATTTCTTGATAAGATAATATATGATTATGCAAATGACGTTGTATTCTTTTGATAAAGATAGCTTAATGATGAAGTTCATAATTATATTTTTTCAGCGTTTCTGTGAAATTAAAAGAGAATGATGAAGTTCATGAATACTATCTTTAAACATCTTACTTCGCTAACAAGTCTAACAGTTTCAAATGTACTGTTTAATCATTACTTAATGATTTGATCAATAGTAGAAGCACTAAACTAGATTGATTATTCTTCTATTGTTGAAATGAGAGATGAATGACTCATCATGAATTTTCTGCAGCAATTTCGTATGTATATTCTCAGAAATTCATAGTATGTCTTTTCTAAATAAAACATCATCAACAATCTTACAGTTCTTTAGTTCAATGCTATGAAACTTAAGCTTGTTTTCGCTTATAACTTGTTTATATTCACTGCAAAGCTCGTTCATTTAATTGACATTGCATACGCGTTAATAAACATCAACTTTAGATTCAATAACTAGAATATTTATTCTATCAAGAATCAGAATAGTCTGATAGCAATCTTCAATGTGCTAAGCTGATTCAGAAATATTTACTATGAGCATTCTGATAAGAGTATCAACTTTGATATTTATTTTGTCTGATCAAAATATAATCTGAAAGTTGAACTTAAATAAAATATTTAGATAATTGACTTGACGTTGAGTTAACTGTTTATTTTTCATGAAGATCTTTAAAGTTTGATAATCAGTGAATATTTGAATGAGTAGTTCAGTGCATTCAAGCTTAAATCTTCAATGTTCAAAATATTGAATGATGATTAACAATTTCTTGTCATAAATGTAATAATTGCATTCAGCGAAAATCATGCTTTTGCTATAAAAGACTATCGAGTGAAGAATATTTTCATCATCATACTGAGATAGTATTTCATTTTCTACATAGTATAAAGCATTGATTTTCAGAATAGTCTATTATTTGAAATTGAAATGTTATAGTATTGAGATCAAGCTGATTTATTTCTTTAAATTGTTAAAGACTTGAACACAGACTTCATTTTAAACAAAAGACATGTTTTTTCTAGTCAGTTGAATGAATGATTTGACTAGCTTCAAGAAGTTTTTAATGAAACAACAATAAAAGTTAACAAATTTTATGAAGCTCTGAACTTCTTTTAAATTAATCAACGTAGTTCAGTTGACTACAACTTTCACTTTGATAAAATTCATATGAAGATCTTGTTCTGAAACTATGACTTTTAAAAAGATGATTTCTTCTACATTAAATTTGCACTTTTAAATATTCATCTGTATATCAGCTTCTTGTAGTTAACTCAATATCATTTTGACATGTTGTTTATGTTCTCATTAAGTTTTGCTGTTTTTTTTTATTTCTTCAAGTTTTACGTGCTTATGCAGTCTAAGACTATGAAACATGATGCTATTTATCTAAATAGTAGCACTGAAGCGCTGTATGTATGCTAAATTACATGTAATCTAGTCATAATCATTGCTGTATATCTTTTCATTGAGCAGTCAGATTGTTAGAGTGTGCATACGAGCGTATGACATGTTTATATAATCAAGTAATCATATAAACAAATTGAAATTATGAAAGTTGATCACTTCAACATAAGTTTTCAAATTTGCTGTTTGATCATCTAGCTGAGCAAACTAAATGAGTGATCGATGTGTTGTGAAAGTTAATCACTTCGACGTGAGCTTTCGTTCACTGTTTGATCATTTAGTTGAGCAGATTAAATGAGCTTTAAATTGTTTGTGAACAACACAATGCAATGCTTGATCTGTATATTGTGAAAGCTGATCACTTCAACGTAAGCTTTTGAATTTGCTGTTTGATCATTTAGTTAAGCGAGCTAAATGAGCAATCAATGTATTGTAAAAGTTGATCACTTTGACGTAAGCTTTCGTTCGCTGTTTGATCATCTAGTTGAGCAGACTAAATGAGCTTTGAGTTGTTTATGAGCATCGTGATGCAATGCTTGATTTGTGTATGTGAAAGCTGATCACTTCAACATGAGCTTTCGTTTGCTGTTTAATCATTTAGTTAGTCAGACTAGATGAATGATTCATGTATTTGTTGAAAACGAAATACGTATGCACATACGTATGAACATACATATGCTCATACATATATCTCGACAATTAGTTATTTTCGCTTCGATCGAAGCGACTTGATGCTAGAAATATTTATTCATTCTCTCACTTCTTTCTTCATCTGTATGCTCTATCAAATATGCTCTATCTATTAGATAGTCAATATATCTACATGCACATATTCGCTCTGACTCTCATATATCAATAGATTATAAGCTCAAGTTAGCTCTATTTTTGCTATCATAAACATATCTAAGAGCAGAACTTGAAGCATCAAACTTGCTGTCATCAATTTCACACTTTCATATCTCAATCACAATGAAAGATTCGAAGAATTATCGTGTCTTAAAGCTAAAGAAGAGCGAGAACTATGAGTCATGAAAGAAAAATATAATCAATGTCTTGAAAGTCAAAGATCTCTGAATAATCATCTCAGAGAAGCTGAAGAAATCAACATTACTGTCATTCAACGTCTCAACAGCAGATAAAAAGAAGTATATTACTGATGTTCAACATTGAGAAGATAGAAACGACAAAGTCTGTGATATAATTGACTTCAGCTGCGAAAAGAAATTCAGAATACATATAATCAAAGCAGAAAGCATCATCAAAATGTGATCTATTCTGAAGACTCAATATGAGCAGTTGAATTTGATCACTTTATTTCTGACAATCAAGAAACTGACTCAAACAAAGTAATTGAATTTCAAATTTATTCAAAACTATGTGAACTCGCTCAAGCAAGTCGTCATCAAGTGCTCAGACATTGAAAAAACAATTCAATCATGAATGCTGAGCAATCTCTTTCTTCTAGATCTTAACAAAAGTTTAGAATCATACATCTTTGATCTGATACAAAGCATCAAGATCAACAAATTCAATCTATTAATTGATGATATGATTATCGTCTTAGTCAATCATGACAAGCGATCAAATTCAGAGAAGAATTTCAGCTTCAAAAGTATAATAGTTCAGTTTGATGACAAGAAGCGAAAATTCAAAAACAACAGCGAATTTCGAAGAAAATCAAAAAAATGCGCTCATTGCGAGCAAGAAAGTCACAGCGAACAGAGCTGCTGACTTCTACATTCGAAGCTTTGTTTATATGAATGAAAGTCTCTTCAGAAAAGAAAGAATCTGATCAAAGAAGATGACTTTGAAAAAAGCTTCGAAGTCAGAATAGTCAGAACAATGAAAGTCTTCATCATCTGTTGAGCTGATAGTCACACAGATGTCTGATGAATAGACATCGAAGCTGAGAATCATGTCTGCTATGACATAAGCTTGTTCAACGAACAGTCATATTGAAAGATCATTGATAACAGCATTGTTACTGCAAATAATGAAACAGTATTCATCGTTGAAAAAAGTTTGATTATGATTGACATTTTGCTGAACAATCAATCAATCAAAATTCGACTAATCAATGTTTATCACTGTTCAGAACTACACTATAATTTGATGTCAGTCGATCAGATGAAAGTCAAAGAGAATACGTGTAGTATAAAGAATGACGAATTTCGTTTCATGAATTCTAAAAATGTCGTCGCTCTCATCGACTTGAGAAACGATAAGAAAGCATATTTCGTGAATACATCAATCAATCTCTCAAATTCTCAAGTCAATCTGACAAGCAGTTCAGAATCAGTCAAGACGTCATGATGTCAATGATATAAACGATTAGCTCATTTGAATATGACAGACGTCAAGCGTCTAGTCAACATAAGCATCAACATCAATGTGAATTCTGCAAATAGTTTAGAAGACGAAGAATTCTCAGAATCAATATGTGAAACTTGTGTCATAGACAAGCAAAATCGAGTCTCAAGTCGAAAATCTCACATCAGAGTCATCAAAGTAAATGAGCTAGTACATACGAATCTCATTAACGATGATAAAATACTTCAGATCGATGAAGAATTCAGATATGTAGCTACTTTCATTGATGACTACAGTCAATATACGATCACATATCTACTGAAACGAAAGTTTGATCTAAAAGATGAACTTCAAAACTATCTGAAATTGATGAAGACTTGAAACATTTCGATTTATTGACTGCGTTCAGATAATAAAGATGAGTATGCTGATCATCAAATCATTGAATTGCTTAAAGAGCATGAGATCAAATGAGAGTCAATAACATCATATAACTCAAGTCAAAATGAAGTTGCAGAGCAATGTTTTCGCACTCTTTTTGAACGAAATCGCGCTATACTGACTAGCGTCAAATTGTCGATACAACTATGAGATGAAGCAATAATGACTGTCATCTATCTGAAGAACAGAAGTTCTATCACTGCGTTGAACAAAATAACTCTCTATGAGGCATGACATGACAAGAAGTCTGATCTTAGCTATTTACATACGTTTGAATGCATAGTCTATTATCATGTGAAGAGAGCTCGTTGAAAGCTCGATGACAAGAGTTTAAAATATCAGTTCTTGAGCTACGAGAGAGTCAATCAGTTTCGCTTGTGAAATGAAAAGAACGTACTAATATCTAGTCATGTTCAATGAGATGAGATAGTCATCGAAGTCGAGAAGTATGATGAAGATCTTTCGATACTAGGCTTTGATGATTAAATCGACGATTCATCTTTCTTGATAAAAATCACTGAAAATGCGAAGATCGCGAAAATTATCAACAATCATCAAACAAGAACATCAGTCGCTTCACAGAAAGTTAGTAGAAGCAAATCACTAGAACTAGAATCAAACAAGTTAGATAGCTTAAGCGATTCTGATGCATCTGATGCTTCAAGCGAACATTTCAAACGAGTCATTGCTGAATCTGTTGACTACAGAACACTAAATGATCTTTGAGTCAAAGATCATAATCGAGACTTTGTCAGTAAAGCAAATCGAGTTCAAATTGAATTGAATACTTCACAAACAGTGAAACAAGCTAAAGCTAGTTCTGATTGAGAACAATGAAAGCTCACATTCAGAAGTGAGCTTGACGCTCACATCAAAAATGACATTTTTACTTTAAAGACATCTTTGTCGAATTGATGAATACTGTCAACGCGCTGAGTAACTATTATTAAGCGAGAACTCAAAGAAAAGATGATCAAATACAAAGCTAGATGAATGTGTAAGAGATTTTGTCAGAAGCAGAAAATTAACTATGATGAAATCTTTGCTTCGATGAGCAGAGTCACGATCATCAAAATGCTTCTAGCATTGATCGTCAAATATGACTACGAAGTTGAACAAATGAACGTCATCATCACTTTTCTAGAAGCACATTTAAAAGAGAAGATCTGAATGCAGCAATCATTGAAGTTTGAGCAAAAAGAATTAAATGAAATCTTTTTGATCTGTTGTCTAAACAAGACTCTATATGAATTAAAACAGGCATCTCGAGAATAATATGCAACTTTGAAAGTTTATCTCATCTTCATTGACTATCAAAGAGTAGAAATTGATCATTCAGTGTTCATTCATGATAATGACATCATTATCATCATCTATGTGAACGATCTGCTTATTCTAGAATCAAATATATTCAATATTCAAGCTCTGAAGCTGCAATTTGCAAAACGCTTTCAAATAAAAGATCTTAACTCAATCGAGTGATATTTAGAAATGCACATAACTTGTAATAAAGCTGAATGAACTCTTTGAATCAATCAAAGCATTTATATCAAGCGAGTCATTGAGCTTTTGAGCATGAGCAATTGCAGCTTAACTAAAACATCAATGCATCGTAGATGTCAGCTCAAGAAGAACGTTTATTGAAAGTCAAAGAAGTGAGTTGAATATTAAGCTATCTCTGAAGAAATAGAGAGCTATCAATCAATCATTAAAACACTGATGTGAATAGTCTGTCAAACACGATCAGACATAGTCTATGCAGTGAGCAAATGCAGCAGATATTCAACGAATTCTACTCTTGATCATGATTTAGCTATCAAACAAATCATTCAATATCTAGTTGATACTGCTGAGCTGAGACTTCGATATGAATCTTTCAAAGTGAAGAAAGTTGAGAAAGTTGAATTCTTTGAATATATCGATTCAGCTCATGCGAATTGCTTGAATTCTTGAAGATTCATCTTCAACTATATGTTTTTTCTATGAAATGAATCAATTAGCTGAAGCTTCAAACATCAGCAATGCGTCAGCACATCATCTGCTGAAGTTGAATACGTCAATGAATGTAATGCAGTCAAAGAATTGATCTTTCTGATTCAAGCATTGAAAGAGATGAGGTATGATGATTCAGATATGAATTCAACTATCATTTTAGCTGACAATCAAGCGACTATAAAAATGAGTAGCAATCTCGTCAATCACTTTCGAGCTAAGCACATTGATACATCGTATCACTATATTCGAAATAAGATAGAAGAGAGAGCAATCAGATTGAAATACATACTCATCAATCAAATGATGATCAATGATTTAATCAAATCTCTGAACTCAGGCAAATTTCTAAGATTCAGATCAGTTATGAAACTAGCTTCAAGAAATGAGACTATCTCGCTGAGCATGACGTCAACGAGTAAAAAAGCACAATATACATAGAAGATCTGAATAGCTTCACATGAAGCTTCAATTTCTAAGAGAGAGTGTTGAAAATGAGATACGTATGCACATATGTATAAACATACGTATGCTCATACATATACCTTGACGATTAGTTATTTTCGCTTCGATCGAAGCGACTTGACGCTAGAGATATTTATTCATTCTCTCACTTCTTTCTTCATCTGTATGCTTTATCAAATATGCTTTATCTACTAGATAGTCAATATATTTACATGCACATATTCGCTCTGACTTTCATATATCAATAGTATTGTGAAAGCTAATCACTTCAACATGAGTTTTTGTTTGCTGTTTGATCATCTAGTTAGTCAGATTAAATGAGTGATCTGTGTATTGTAAAAGTTGATCACTTTGACGTGAGCTTTTGTTTGCTGTTAAATTATCTAGTTAGTCAGACTAAATGAGCAATCTGTGTATTATGAAAGCTGATCACTTCAACGTGAGCTTTTATTCATTGTTTAATCATCTAGTTGAGCAGACTAAATGAGCTTTGAGTTGTTTGTGAGCATCGCGATGCGATGCTCGATTTGTGTATTGTGAAAGCTAGTCACTTCAACATAAGCTTTTGAATTTGCTGTTTGATCATTTAGCTGAGCGAGCTAAATGAATGATCGATGTATTGTGAAAGTTAATCACTTCAATGTGAGCTTTCGTTCACTGTTTGATCATTTAATTAAGCAGACTAGATGAGTTTTGAGTTGTTTATGAGCATTGTAATGCGATGCTTAATCTGTGTATTGTGAAAGCTGACCACTTTGACGTGAACTTTCATTCACTGTTTGATCACATGATCATTTGATCACATGATCTTGTTATTTGTGAGCATCGCAATGCGATGCTTAATCTGTGTATGTGAGCATAACATATGCATATCGCGCTGTTACTGCTTTGTCGATGAGATTGTTCAGCTCTTTTGACAAGCATAGCTTGCAGAAGATTCATAGTCAGCATCTCATATAAATAAATCTTATTGCTGATCTAAGTTTTGCTGTAAATCAGAATGTCATTTAAATAAACTTAACAAAAGTCATTTAGAAAGTTTTATAGTACATCATTCATATACTACTGAAATGAGATGAAATTATTGATAAGTTTAAAAGAAAGCACTTTTAATTTATATGCTTCTAAAGCAATAATAAATATAGTATAATTCTCACTATCAGAATGCGTTTGCAATTTGTTGAACATAAAAATGATGTTTAATTGAATTAAATGCTTGCAATCAACTATTTTGTTAATCATCTCATCAATCAGAAATAAAGAATAGCAATTTCTCTTAATAAAAGCATTAAGCTTTTGATAGTTAATGCAGAATTATAAATCTTCATTTGCTTTTAAAGTGAATTGTCATGATGAATTAATACATAGAAGTTAGATCAGAAGTTAAAGTCAAAGACTGAGTTGAAGATCAGATCTGAATTAACTCTGAAACTTTATGACTCTGTCAAGACATCATTTAAACTACGTCATATTTTCAACTTAATATATCATGAGTTATGTTGTGCTTAACTTGATAATGCTTAACAAACTCTCTATAGTCAATTGATTCTCTCAAGTTATCAAGAGCTTCTTAATAATTAACTTTATCATAATATATATTCATTTTGTGTCTGCTTAGAATATCACATTGTCATATTATTCTTATAGATCTCGTCTATTCATTTAATAAACTTGATCATTACAGTTTTAATTATTTCAGACTCTTTTTAGAAATGATGATTTGATATTCAAGCATGATAACAGCAACGCGATTGTAACAAAGTTGAAACGATGATATCTTGATCTTGCAAAACATCATATCAGAAAATGAATGTTGTATAATGAAATCAGAAAGTGAAGAAGCAGAAGATTAATTCTCTCTTAATATTAATGAACAGCTGACATAAGCAATGCTTCAACATGATGAATTGTGAAAGAAACAAAAGTTAGTAACTATTTGATCAGAAATTGAGACTCTGCAAGTCGTTGAAACAACGAAGAGAAGTCATCAAGTCTTCACTTAAACTCTCATGAAGAACTTAAATAATCTACGCATCGTCTTTATAATGTTGATGATGACAAAATGAAGTTATCACGAGATTGTCTTGCAGAAGTGAAGATTCTCAATGTCTTTGAAGAAGTATCATGACAAAATCATAAGAGAACATAAAGAGTGAATTCGCGATGTCAAAATCTCATTTTAAAATATCTTTTGATATTTTGAAAGTGATGAGAAAAAGATTTTGTATTGCATGATTTATCTGAAGAATGAATCAAAGAAACTTTGATTCAATCACGAAGAGATTATGTTTGCAACTCAGCAGATGTGATTCAATTTTATTGACTTTCTTCTGAATTTAATTGAAGATTCGATGAATCAAAGCATAAATGTGACTCAGCAGTACATGAATGCATCGTAACATTCAGATCAAATGATATGAATGTTTGCAGCTCATCTGAGCACTCTGAAACATCAACTTTCGTTGTATAGTGATGAGCATAAGTGAACTCATTTATTCATCAAGTTAAGATCTGAGCTGCGTGTGATCATTACTAATGTGCAGTCGATTTCTATTACATGAGATGCATTAATCAATCTTGTTGCTCAATTGAAAACAAATTTGCGAAAAGAACATGTCTTGTCATTGAAATGATTTCAAGATGAAGACTTGCATGATTGAGATAAAGTCAACAAGAAGACTCATTCAAAGCGAAAGAAATCTCATCAATTGACTAAACTTAATTCTTCATCAAAAATGAGTTCACATGCTTTGTCATGTTATAGCAAGAATTTGTTCAACATAATGTGTTACATGTGCAATTGAAAGAGTTATTACTTTATTGATTGTAAAGATGAAAAGATTAAGAATAAATCAAAAGAACTTGATGTAAATTGAGTATTCATTGATTCAATGTCACATATGAGTTGTTTCAAGATTTTGAAAAAAGACAAGCTCTTGATGAATGCTTCAAATTATCAAGAAAAAAACAAGAAGTTTTCTTTGTAAAGATTCTTATATATAAAGAGCATGTAATTCAGAGAGATCAGAAAACAGAAATGAAGATTCACATGAATATTAACATTGAGATGAACGTGATTAGTTAACGTTTCGTTGTCAAGCAAGATATGTCATTGCTGAACGTTGATCTTTCAAAATCTATCTGAATGAACGATCAGAATGTTTATTGTTATGACGTCTATAAAATGTGTTATCGACTGAGAGACAGCTGAAACATAGAGAAAAAAGATATAAGTATCTTTTATGCTATTAACAAGAAAGAATCTTTTCTGATTCTGAGTATGTCAAGTATGCAATTCAAGCGTATTCAAATAAACATGATTGCAAGAACATGATGTTTTGACGTGAATGAGCACGCATTTGAGTTGTTCTTCGCACAAGTATTTGTAAAAGCTCTACAAGATGAGTTTACTGTGTATATTCTTGTCATGATCAACATTGTTGAAAAGTCAATCATTGAACATCAAGTGAAAACAATGAATAACATGATGAGTTGTATCACAAACACACTTAAAACGCAAATTTTACTCGTTGAATTGAAAGAGTATGAAGATGTATTCTTGACAGAAAGTGCAGACAAACTGTCTTTGCATGAAAATCATGATTATGCAATTGAAATCACTGCAAAGTCATCATATGAATCATTGTATAATTTGTCAAACATAAAGTTAACGACTTTGAAACAATATTTAAATGATATTTTAGTGAAAGAATGAATTAAGCACTTCATTAACTCAACTGATGTATCTATTCTATTCATTTTCAAAAAGAATGATAATCTTCATTTATGCATGAATTATCAAGATTTAAATAAGATTATTGTCAAAAATCATCATTCACTGTCTTTAATTAGTGAAACTTTAAACAAACTCAGTAAAGTCAAGCAGTTCACTAAGTTAAATCTGAAGAACATTTATCATCATCTCAAAATTCAACGTGAAGATGAGTGAAAGACGATGTTTTATACTCATTATAATCACTTTAAATATATGATCATGTCATTTGATTTGATCAATGCATCTGTCATCTTTCAGACTTATATTAACAAGATCTTGATAAAGCTTTTAAATGATTTTTGTGTTGTTTATCTGAATGACATTCTAATCTTCTTTATAAAGAAGACTGATTATGTAAATTACATGAAGCAGATTCTCAAGAAATTAAGAAAGTTCAAGCTATATATTAGCTTAAAGAAGTGTGAATTCTTCATCATTAAAGTGAACTTTCTAGAATTTGTTGTATTTACAGAGAGTGTTTTGATGAATTTAAATAGAGTAGACATCATCAAAACGTGACTCAGATCAAAGATGTATTGAGAAATACAAGTTTTTCTGAGATTCATCAATTTCTATCGACGTTTTATACATCATTACTCTCAGATAGCAGAGTCTTTAATAGAACTGCTGAGAGATAGTGTAAAAGATGTAAAAATAAACTCATTCATATGATTGAACAAAGTGAAACAAGCTTTTAATCAGCTTCGTGACGTCTTTATAAAAGCATTTATTCTAAGACACTTTGACTCAGAGTAACATATACACATTGAGATTGATGCATTTAAT
>JAABUH010001155.1_pt1 | contig 31487 bp, 19 predicted proteins | sample 5559121 | NCBI WGS metagenome assembly JAABUH01 (sample SAMN10711871, study PRJNA513364) | rock metagenome | isolation source: Antarctica rocks | place: Antarctica: Victoria Land, Battleship Promontory nord | collected 2015-12-28
CACGGCACCCACCGCCCCTCGACGTGGGCGACCCTCCGCGCGCGGGCGCGTCCTCCCGTTCTCGCCTCCCGCCGTACCACCCGAGAGGTCCGCCGCATGATCACGCTTGCGTGTGGCTATACCTCATAACCTGTAGGATCCAATTTAGGAGTATGCTGCTGGTGAACCCTACGTCACACGTTTCGCTTGCGTCAAACTGCGTGTGGTCACGCGTGCCATCCTCTTGCCGACGAGGTTCCATTGAGGTTCGCCAGCAGCATCTGAGAAACAGGTTCATACCCACGCGTGATACCGATGGCGAAGTCGGTGACCTCATGCGGCGGCGACATCTAACATCAATAAAGCGAAGGGGGATGTCCGCAGCTTGGCACGGGGTACGTCGGGGAACCACTCGCCGAGGCGCAGGAAGTTGAGTGCGACCGCGGTCAAGATATGGCCCAGATGCACGCGGAAGGCCACTATAGCGGGTCCGCCGCATCTCGCAGGTGCGGATACCGCGCGAGAGGGTGCCCTCGATGCCGGCGCGGCGGGCATACTCCGCGACGAAGTCCTCCGTGTGCTCACGCTGCCGGGCCTCCTGCAACGCCAGGTACGGCTCCTTCGTCCGAATAGACTCGTTGCAGAATAACGGGAGCCACCCTTCCAAGCCCCGTTAGCAGTGTCTTTAGACCGTAAGAGACATCGCACTATCTTTGCACTTTTCAATTATGGTCAAGTAAATGGCCGGTTTTGCCCTGCATCTTGCGGTCTAACAGGTCAGTAAACCGCAAGATGTAGTGGTCAAACAAAAAGTGCAAAGATAGAGTCAGTGCCATCTTACAGCAATTTCCGATTCATCATACAGCTTGTGGCCGTATGAGGACCCACTCGGCCCGCGCCCAGCCTACGATGTCGTCGTCCATCGCCCACAGGTGCGCCAGCGCGGCGGCGATCACGCCCCCGTTGCTGTCGAGGAACGCGTTCTCCTCGGCCAATTCGGGGGCGCGGCCCTGCTAGCGCGGGCGGCTGCAGGACCCGAGCATGCGCCAGGTACGCCGCGAGATAGCGCCGCAGGGTGGCGAACTCGGGGTGCTCCACGAGCGCGCTGTCGACGACGCGGGCCCGCCGCAAATGGTGCATGATCTCGTCCGTCTCGATCGGTATGTAGCGGATGTTGGCCGCGCGCAATTGCCCGACCTTCTCGTAGTAGGCGTCGGTCGTGAGTTCACCGACGCCGCGCAGGCCCTTGAGGACCTCGCAGATGCCGACGATCGGCGCGCCGCGCTCCTGCCGGACGTACCCATTCAGGAAGCGGTCGTCCATCCGCTGGAGGGGCAGATAATCGAGGATGTACTCCCCATCCGCGCGCCTGTACAGGGCCACCCACGGCGTGCCGAGATTCGCGACGAGGTCCGTATCCTCGGGCGACGGCGCCGCGTCGTCCACAACGCTGATGGCCCCGCCCTCGACCAGCGCGACGATCTGACGGTACGTCCGCTCCCGCATCGGCTGGTGGGGCGCTGCCCGTGCGCGCATCTCCAATAGCGCGGGCACGAGGTCCGCCGGGATGTGCAGCGGCCCGTAGGCCCGTTCCACCGCGGGGAGCGCGTCGAGGTTCGCGGCCAGGAGGAGCGCCGTCACGTCCAGGTGCAAGCGCCACCGGGGGACGTCCGCGATGTCGGGCACGGGCACGCCCCCCGTGTCGGGCGAACAGGGCGACCTGCCCGATGGGGTCGGGCGCCGCCTCGTTGTCCAGCAGCCGCCGGTGATAGAGTTCCGCCAGCGGGAGGTTGAGCGACGCGGCCAGGACATGGATCGGGGCCGCTCCCCTGCGGTACAGGTCGCCCAACCCCGCCTCTCGCTCGCGCTGCCGTCGCATGAAGGGGATCAACTCATCAATCGTCATCGCCCTGGCACCGGCCTGCCCCCGCTCGGCGAGGCCAGGGACGCGCTCGAACAGGGGGGCGGCCTCGGCGTCCAACCCGAGGCGCAGGCCCAGGTCCAGGGCGGTCGTGACGTCCTCGTCCGACAGGTGTTCGCGGCCGACGATTTGCCTCCAGAGCGTCGCCGTGAGCCCCGTGACATCTTGCACGATGAGGGACACCACCCGCAACGCCTGGGTGGGCGGCAGGTCGGCGCACCCTTCGAGCCGGCGCGCCTCAGGCGACGCAGGTGGCGGACCGTTTTCACCTCCTCTCCGCGCTGCGCGAGGCCGTCGAGCGTTACGTCCATCGCGTCCGGCCGGACCTACGGCAGATCCTGATCGCCATTGATGCGGACGGCCAGCGGGAAGAAACGCCCCTACCGCCCGCCGCTATCGACGCCCCGCCCGCCCCGCACTATGACCCCGGCCCGGCGCGGCGCGTTCAGGCGGCCAAGCACGTCGAGCGTGAGCGCCGCTTCCGCCAAGTGAAGGATGCCCAGGCGCGCGGCCTCAACCGGCGCCAAATCGTGCGAGACTGAGATCTCCCTCCCAACGGTGCGGCTGTGGATGGCGGAAGACGTGCTGCCACCCGAACGGCGCGGCTACGGGCGCGAGGGCAAGGTCGACCCCTACGGACCCTATCTGCGGCGCCGTCTGGCCGAGGGCTGCGCTAATCAGACACTGCTGTGGCAGGAGATCACCGCGCAGGGCTTCGTCGGGACGCGCTCCCTCGTCGCCACGTGGGTCCGTGCCCACCGCGACGGCCTCCCAGCCGCGGCTAGTGCGTCAGGCCCTACGCTTCCCGGGGCACAGCACCTCGCCTGGCTCATCCTCCGCGCGGCCGACGGCAGAGATTTGACGGAGGACGACCGCACGCTCTGGGAGTATTTGCGTCAGCACGACGGACTGGCGTGGATGCAGGGGATGGCCGCCCGTTTCGCGGCCATGGTGCGCGGACGCCAGGTCGATGCCTTCGACCCGTGGGTGGCGGACTGCCGCGCTGGCCCCATCCCCGAGCTACACAACTTCGCCACGAGCCCGGAGAGGGACGGCGTCGCCGTGCGCGCCGCGCTCGCGCTGCCCTGGTCGAACGGTCCTACCGAAGAGCACATCAACAAGCTCAATAGATGCTCAAGCGTGCCGCCTTCGGCCGGATGAAGCTGGACCTGCTCCGCCAACGCGTGCTCCACGCCGCCTGACACCAGTCTGCGGTGTCCATCGCACCCGCTGCGGACCGAAACGGACTGCTGTCGATCTGCTACGCTGCCCCTATGACCGATCCGATCGTCGTCGTCGACTACGACCCCGCCTGGCCGGCCCTCTTCGTCGTGCTGCGCACCCCCGTGACCGCAGCCCTCGGCGACGTGGCCGTCGCGGTCGAGCATGTCGGCAGCACCGCCGTCCCCGGCTTGGCCGCCAAACCCCTTATCGACCTGGATGTGGCCATCCGCACCAAGGCGGATCTGCCGGAGGCGACCGAGCGACTCGGCCGCCTCGGCTATACCTATGAAGGGGACAAGGGTATCTTTGGTCGCGCCGCCTTCGCCTGGCCGCCGCAGGCGACGCGGCATCACCTGTACGTCTGTGCATTGGACGCTGCGGCATATCGACAGCCCCTGCTCTTCCGCGATTATTTGCAGGCGCATGTGGAAGCCGTCGCCGCCTATGCGACCCTCAAGCGCCAGTTAGCCGCGCGGTATCGCGTGCGGCGGGACGCGTACACGGAGGCCAAAGGAGTCTTCGTGCGTACAGCGATGTCGCGTGCCGAGGAGTGGGTACGGGTGACGGGGTGGAAAGTCCCAGGAAGACAGACGTGGGCCAAGGAGTCCTAATTCACGCTATACGCGGGAGAGCCACCGTAATGAGACCTGGAGGTGACCCGGTGTCACTATGCAGCGTACAGGGGTGCGACAAGACAGCCGTTGTCGAGGTTGTCCTCTACGATGTCTAGTCTATCTCGACGCCCGCGAACGCGTCCATGATGTATTCTTCGCCCAAGATCATAAGTACCATAACGACGGAGATATGGACAATGATTCCTTTATCCCTGACCCTCGCGATCCTGCTCATTTTGATCGGGCGGCTGCTCGTTGTTTTCGGTGCTCGATTTGCGTGGAACGATCCAGGGTTGAGGCGTATTGTCCGTGGCTTGGTGGGTATCGCTGTTGTGTGCGTGATCATCTCTATTCTTCCTCTCCTTTGGTTTGTGCCGTCGTGGCTGCTCAATAGCGATCCCAATGTAAAATATCTCAAGCCCAAAGAATACTTTGACACAGCGAACGGTATTCGGACAGCGTTCGTCAGCGCTATCGGGATACCACTTGGAATCGGCGCTTTGTATTTCACCTGGCAGCAACTCGCAACGGCAAGACACCAAACTTTGGATCAACTGGAGCTTGCCCGTAATGCTCAAATCGCGGATCGATTTACCAAGGCCGTGGACCAGTTAGGATCTGAAGCTTTAGACGTGAGAATCGGTGGCATTTACGCGCTTGGTCAAATCATGCAAGAAAAGAGGACCGAAGGATATCACAGGCCGATTATCGACATACTCAGCGCGTATCTCAGGAACCATCACCCCTGGCATCCGCAAAACAGAAAGGGGGCATACCTGAAAACTGGCCAGTGGTGGCAGAAGCCGAAAAAAACGGTCGAAGACTTCACGTACGATTCGTACCATCCAGGCGGGCGCGCTATACCTAGTGTGCCGGCAGATATCCTTGCAATTATTAGCATCCTGCGTAAACGCCCCTCACCAAGCTCTAATAATCCGTCTCCGCAGTTTGACTTGGGCCGCGTAGACTTCCGACATGCGGACTTTACAGGGATGGATCTTAGGGGGTCACAACTTCAAGACTCTAATTTCGCGTGGGCTGGCCTGCACAAGGCTAATCTGGCGAATGCCAAACTCGAAGGGGCTATCCTCAACAGTGCCGAGTTGCGCGAGGCTAACTTCGACAACGCTCACCTTGACGCGGCCGAACTCTTGCATGCGCATCTCGCCGATCCTGATAAACCGGCAACAAGAGCTTCATTTAGGAATACAGACCTCAGGGCAGCCAACCTTACGAATGCGAAAGGGCTTGAGGATTCCGATTACCTTGATGAGCTTGCTGCTAATCTGGGTGATGATCATGTTGGACCCGTGCCAGGGCATCCAGAGCGGGGAACGACTTTACCGGAAGAGTTAGTCATACGCTATTGGGCGCTTAGGCCTGGAAAACAACCGTAAACATTGTCTGTGCCTGCTACCCTAAATCCGGATCATGCCTACATTTGGTGAAACGGATTCGAGGATGGATTGAGCCAGCTTGACGCTCAGAATGAGCCGCTGGCCACCTGTCTCACCTAATGTACGTTGGTCACAAAGATGTTGTAGCTAGTCTTGTGATTTCGCCATAGGCCGGGTGTGAGACTGTGGTTCATCGCTGGATGGCAGAGCGTTTTGCTCGCAACGACCGTGAAAAACGAGTTGTCCCCTTATCACCAAAAGACGGCATGACCCTGGCATGTGGCAGCGAACCGGCGGCGGATGCCGACAACGCCGCGCCCATCCCGATGGCCAACCCTCGAGAGCGAGGCGCACAATCCGTCGCCTCACTCGGGCTCGACCGCACCTAGCTCGAGCACATCGTGGGGCACGCGTCGCACGCCCAGGTTGTGTTCGACCAGGGATGCGATGAGTTGTTCCCCGTTCATCAGGCCCACCGGCACGGCGTCGGTGCGCGCGGCCTCCTCGCGCGCGCCCGCGCTGAAATCGCTGGTGGTGATGACCAGGCCCTGGTCGTGCGTCCCCAGGCTGCCGCGGACCTGTTGTACTGTCGGGCGCTGCACGTTCTTCCTCCATTTCTTCACCTGGACGGCCATGCGGGTACGGATGACATCGGCGATGACGAGCGTCCCCCGCACATCTATGCCTCCGTCATTGGACCGCGCCGTCACCATAACATCCTCGAAGCCGATCGCCACCAGCAACCGGCTGACCAGCACCTCGAATTCATCGGGGGACATCGCCGCCAGGCGCTCGCGGAGGTGGCGCCGTACCGCGGCGTTGTGCTGCTCGATGACGGCCACGGGACCGTGGTCTACCCACCGCGTCAGGCCCACGAGCCCCTTGCCGATCTTGACGAAACGCGGCGTTTCGCCGCGCCTCGTCAGCCGATCCACCTCCCCCAAAATCTGGGCATAGAGGGTGGCCTCGGGCGTCTTGCCGGCGGTGCGGACAAGGCCCTGGTCGAGCGCCTTCTGGATGATCGCGCGGTAGTGCATGGGCCTCTTGTTGCCGGATTGGACGAGCACGCGCTCGGCGGCATCCAGGAAAGACAAGCTCGCCACGCCGGTCGCGGAATTGTCTGCCGGGGGGACATTAACGGCGGTCATGGCCGTGCCGATGGATGCCGACGCGACGTCGTCCTTTTCGTGTTCGTCCGACGGCGATTGGTCAACGATAACGGCGTCATCGGGGTGCGACTCGGGCCGTTTCCTCGTACGATTGCGGATGGCGCGCTGGACGGCGGCCCCGTCGACGACAGCCGTACTCTTGCCGTTGTCGGTCAGCGACCAGACCCCGCCACCCTCCTTGCGGATCAGGCCGTAGCGCTTCAGGTAGTTGCGGGCCCAGCGCAAGCGATAGCGCACTTTGGAGGTCCCGTCCACGTGTCGTTCGGACAGCTCGTCCTCGGTTAGCCCGAGGTCCTTCGCCACCCGCGCGTCGATGTCGTCGATCCCCGCCACCCCGCCGAGCCTCCTCAGCGCGGTGAGCGTCGGGTTCAGCAGGCCGTCCGAGGTCGGTATCGGCACCCTCCACTGCCCTCCCATGCCAGCGGCGCGTCCATGACGTCGACGTCGAGGATCCCTGCCGCGCCCGATTGTCACCATAGGTGTCTGCCATCGTCTGGCAGGAGCACGCGACACGAAGGGGTGGGGCGTCGGCATCGGTAGCATCGGCCGTGTCAGTGCCGCCTGTGGCCGCCTGTTCCTCCGCCCCTATCGACGTCATCGGCCGTAAGTTCGACCCCTGTTGCACCTATGGTATCACGTTGCAGTGCCTGCTTCACCATGCGCAGTACGGCTAATTGACGGATCGGTGATGGCTAGTCATCCCCCTCCCCCACGTGCGCTTAGAGGACCGTCCTCAACGCAAGAAACGTGAGACAACCATAGACTCCACCCTCGCTAAAGCCGTCGATAGATGCGGCAAGAAATGATGTTGGGGCCTCGCCGAACATGAGCCACACAACGGCGACACCGACCACGCCGGCGAGCCCTCCCGCAAGGCTACTCGCAACGACCCACCGATATCCGGGGCCGCGTCGCACATCGCTCCGTATCCGCAACGCAAAGATCCATTGGGCGCACCCGACGCACCCCCAGATGCAGACGCCATAGAGCGCGCCATCATAAAGGCGATGGGCTAATAGAAGATGAGAGTCTTCTCCACTGGTCGCAGGCTGGACAAGCACAGCACCGGCGACAAATGAGACGACCTCGCCGACGACCCACCCCACCGCTGTCGCGGCTACCCATACGTGCGCCCATGAGGCAATGCGACGTACAGCCAGCCATTGTACGAATCCGAACGAGATGGCGAAAATGGGGATGAGGAGGAACCACAGATATGAGGAAACAATTTCTGCGGTCGAGATGAACGCCCATCCAACGGCGTTGACGACCACCCACCTCACGAGTGGACTTGCATAGCTCGCGCGTTGTGACATATCGGCCGAACCGTACATCTGCCATCCTCTCCTCAAGGGACGGCCTACCCTGTGTGATTGACCGTACACAGTCGCGCTACCCAATGCACCATCCCTAGCTATCTCGCATTGGCATAGCTAGTATACCCCCATTCCTCCTTCTAGTTGCTGGTAGAGCGTGGCCCGTGGACAGGCCGCCGCTATTGGTGGCGCCCTGTCCACGGGCGACAAGTCAGCGAACATGTGAAACAGCCTTGTCCAGATAGGACAGGACTGCGCACGATGCGTCGCGGAGCACTACCTATTCTCCCAAGGGGCTAGCTGTTGCTGCTCGGATGGGGTCGGCATTTAGTGAGAGGGCCGCGGGTTATGAGTGTGTCTCGGGTGCTGCGACGCCGTTGTGTTGCGGCGCGACGGAGAAGACATGAAACGCACTGTTACCTGATTGGTAGACCGCGATTGTAACACCGTCACATTCCCTGCACGCACCTGGAGATCAATCGTGGCAGATGCATCGCTTGCAAGGAGTTGTCCTGCCGCGACGTCGAAGGTCGCAGTCTCCGTTTCGCTTATGGTGGTACGACGGCTTGCGCCGCGACGTGTTACGACGAAATGGTCGCGTAGCGTACTGCGGATAATGGCGACACGTCGGCCTTGCCGGCGTGCGTATCCCATGAGTACATGACGCACCAAAGCGTGTCCCGCCATAGTCGACCATCTTGCGCCTGGATTCAGAGGATATGCAGGGAGGCTCCCAAGCAAAAGGTCGCCTAGAATGAAAGGGCTAGTGCGACGAAGAACGTCCACTTGCCCATTGGCACCGATAGCGACGACCCGATGGGAAAGTGCGACGCTGTGCGTCCGCTTTGCCGAGCGTGTCGTCAAGTCCCTCGCCTCTACCCTCCCAGTCTCGTCGATTGTTGCCCTCTCATGCCGGTCTACCCGTACCACCCGATCACTAACCGTATCGGTCTCCTTTGTGATCAATACCGGGACACCGCCACTTGTCGTGCGAAGCGTCGACAGCCGTTGATAGGCTAACCGTTGTCCTCGACCAAAACGGTATGCCAAACGGGTAGCACCCGACGCACCAATGGCTTGACCTTGCGCGGCTATATCGAGCGCATGATCTCCATGCGCGCGGATAGTAGGGCGCATCCCCTTTCCGTTGGTCCAGCTTCGCATCAACTGATGGTCGGTGACCGGCGGCAATACTACCTGACGTACCGTCGGTGCGATGGTCATATGTACGTATTGTGGGAGAGACTGCGAGCCGAGAGTCGGGATAATTGTGGTCGTAGACCCAGCTTGAGTCCACGTCAGGCCTGCCCCGACGGGAGCCAAGGGGCCAATCCCCGACGGATGATAATCTGTTCCGCCGTGGACGATGAAGTCGGCAAGGCCGCCATCGCCGAGGCTTTGATGCTGGATAGACACGAGGCGATCGTTGATGTAGAGATGGGCTGTGGGGAACTCCGTCCGACCAATATAAATGGTCGTGCTGGCGGGAGTGGCGGAGCTTGATCCACATGCCACCGACTCGAACACCAATGTGAAGACGAATGGTGCGTCGAACCCGATCAGGACGTACTGGATGCGACGTTCAACATCCGCGATGCGCGAGGCGCGCTGATCGCTCAAAACGACGCGTGTGCCATGCGTATCAACGCGTGGCATCGTATAGTTTTGGTTGTGCCAAGTGAGATATTCGTCTCCAGAATTGTAGATAACCGTGGGATTATGGACAATGAGAACTTTCGTGTATCCCAAGTTGCTCTCTTCCAATACAGGAGGGGTTACTTGGGACACGCGACCATTCGTGCATGTTACGCGCATCGGCGCGAGGTGTATGTACCCGCGGTATTCCTTGGTCGCCTTAAACGCGTTCCACCCCTGTCCGCGAAAGAAAGCCGAGGGCGTATCATTGGCCGACGCAGCAAGAGCAATACACGCGGCGACCACGGCCACATCCGCAGCCGTGGGGATTTGATCATTGGCAACGTCGGCCACCTGCATGAGACGCTGGTTTGATTTGAGGTCCGCAACGCAATTCCCGACGTCGAAAGCGTGGATGTAGGCGAGAGCTTTAATGTCGGGAGACAGAAGGGACGTGGTATTTACCCGTACCGGTGTAGACGTCGGCGTGTTGGTCGGGGCGCTCATCGCCGTCGGCATGTCGGTCGGGATGCTCATTGTCGCTGTCGCCGCTGGCGCGTTGACCGGGGTATTCGTCGCCACTACCGGCCCCTCTTGAGTCGCGACGCTCGTCACCGTTGGAGTGTTGATCGGGGCGCTCGTCGTCGGTGGAGTGTCGGTCGGGATGCTCATTGTCGCCGGCGTCGCTGTGTTGATCGGGGTATTCGTGGCGTGCACCCACGTCTCTAGCACCGTATTCGAGATCTGAGTTACACCTTGTGTATCGACAAATTGTGCGACGATGGTATCGGTCCCGGCTGTGTGCCCGCTATAGGTGAATGTGGCTGAGCCGTTCGCGTCCGTCGTCGCCGTCCCGACCAACCCCGTCTGTGGCCCGCTGATCACGGTAAAAGTGACGGGACGTCCCACATCCGGGCTACTTCCTTCGGTCGCCACCGCCGTCACCGAGTGGGGAGAGCCGACAGGGTCTGTTCCAGAGGCCGGCGATAGTGTTAACGTACTTTTGACGATTGCTGGGAGTGTGATCTGCTCCGAGAGAGTCTTGGACTCGGTATCGCTCGCCGCCGCCGTCACCCCATACGTCAACACCACCTGGCTCGGCTGTGAATCGGCCCGGACCTTCCACGACACCTGCTGTTCCTGACCGACCGCGAGGTCACCGACCGACTGGGTTGCCGCACCAGAGGCTAGGGACAAACCTGGAGGCAAATTGAGTGTCAAATTTACGCCGGCCGCCGGGGCGGTTCCATTGTTGTAGACGTAGGCGATGACGGTGAATGGGCTAGGAACATACGTTTCGCCAACAACGGAGAGCGCCGCCGGCGCGGTGACGCCAAGGGCAAGGGGCGGCCGAAGGTCGACATTGAGCTTGCCTAGCCCGTATAGGGTAGCATAAGTGCGCGTCTGACCCGGCGCCAAGTCGAGGGGATTCCAGAAAAGGGCGTAGGCGCTATCATTGGAGAAGTCGAGGGTGGGGTCGACAGCGTAGTCGTAGAGGGTGTCGTTGATTTTAGGCCATGACGCTAGGACCAGACGGTCGGGCGGGGTGGCCCCTACGCTCAATAGGGTACTGGCGGCAACGTGCGTACTGTCGGTCACGCTGAAAAGCTCGTACATACTGTCGGGGATTGCAGCCCCATCGAATTCGATCTCATGGGAGAGGACGCCAAATCCGGGGACGCGATATATTGCACCGTCGTTGTAATTGATCTCCGTGTCGATCATCGCGCGCAAGCCGACCTGATGCGAGGCCGTCCCAAGATTGCTAAGCGTGTAAGAGATCCGCGCCGCATCCTGCTGGCTGGTCTGTGGGTTGGGCACAATCTGCAACGTCTGCGTCACGACGACGTCGCCGATCTGCCAGGCGCTCTCGTTCGTCGTTGGATTGATGTCGGTTGGCCCCTCAATTTGTGTCCCGGAACTGCCGAACACGCTGTCGCTCCCATCTGTGCGCAGGGTGGTGAACGAGGTGCGTGGCGCCTCGGGCCATCTGTACATGAGGTCCCAACTCGACCCGGTGGCCCCTCCCGTCGTCGGGTCCGGGAACGCGCCCATGTTGAACCTCCCGTCGGGCCCAACCTGGATCGCCAATCGATCGTTGTAGGGGTCGACGAGGGTCGTGGCGCGGGCGCGCATCAACGGGTAGGGAAAGATGCGCCGCATCGTGTGCGCAGCCATGTGCGGGGGTGATAGGCGACGCGACGCGAGATGCGGCGTGGCACGGCCCCCCCGGGTCGAGCGATCGACGAGGACGGGACGGCTGGCGAGGGTGGATCGTTGCGATGCAGCAACGACAGGTGGGACGGGTGTGTACGGGCGGCCGGGGATGAGTGTGCTGGTAAGGAGGAGTACGGCCAGCGCGGGGGACAAGCGGCGTAACCGATGCATCTATATGATCCTTCTCTACAACGACGACCTTACCCTGGTGGACCACTTGGCGACACGAGCGACGCGCGAGGATTGAGGGTCGTGGATGGCCCGTTGGCTAACCGTGATGGCGTCTAGTACTGCGACGACCGGGCTCGGCGGGGATAGGCTGTGCCCCTCGCGCCCTCTACTATATGAGTATCGCTGCGTGGGCGGTCCAGTCTTGACATTACGGTAGCCGACAGTGGCGAGCCACGTCAACCACGGCATGCGCCATCCATGACCAGAAACTCCGCTTTATGGATAGACACTCTGACCAGTTGACGCCGATGTAGAGAGATAATGTGAACACATTTATGTATAGATAGCAATAATGCGATAATCGCAAAGGCGCCACGTTACTCAACGCGGACCAGGATCGGCCGGCCGCGTTGCTCGGGCGGCTGGGCGGCGACGACGCGTTGGTGGTCGAGGGTGTGGTCAACCTCCGTCCCAACGGTGCCCCGGCCGCGGGCGTGGTGGACGCCGTCGCCCGAACCGGCGCCCGCCTGGACGACCTCGTGGCGCGTCGTGCCGCGATGACGGACACGCGACGACTGGTCACGGCGGCGGGAGGTTCCCGTAACGCGCGTGATGTGTGCGGGGCGATCGTGGAGAGGGTGTGAGGGCGCGCACCACGCGGCGGAGGGGACAGAGACGACGACTGACTATGGCCCGACGACTTCGCACAGCCGCCAGGCATAAGCATGGGCGACGGAGAGTAGCCCGGCGCGTGCGCGCGGGGGACAGGGCTGACGGTACCATCCCTCACGCGCGTTCGCCGGGCGGAGAAGCGGAAAGAAGCGGCACGTCCCCCCGCTCGGCGACACCCATCCGCTGCCGCATTGCTGGTCATTGGCGCACAGTATCAACGACCACCCGTCCGCTGTTGCCGTGCCCGTCCGATATCCACGCCATTTCACACATCGGGCCTTGGGACAACCTGTGGACAAGCGGGGGGCGCGTGTGGATAAATGCTCGACATCCTCCTGGTTGTGACGAGCGACTTGCGTTCTGCGGCCAGTACGCCGGGTACGCCGGGTACGCCGACGGGACATGGCAGGGTCGTCCGATGATAGGCGACAATGGGGTGGCACCCCCGCCGCGCACAACCGTGGAGGTTTGAGTGTTTCGCCAGCCCGCGCGCCCCGCGCGCATCCTCGCCCTCGTATGCATCGCCGCCCTGGCGCTCGGCCCCGCCCGCCCGGGCCGTGTCGCTCCCGCCTGTGTCGACGACGCCCGCTGCCGTCGTCGTCGACGTGCCCGTGCTCAACCTGCGCGCCGCTCCCCGTCTGTCCGTGCCGGTCCTGCGCCGCCTGCCGCGCGGGTCCGTCCTGCGCGCGCTGTTCTATCGCGTGAATTGGCTCGCCGTCGCCGCCCCCGATGGCACGCGCGGCTACGTCGATCGCGACGACGTGCGCCCGCTGGTCGCGGCGCCGACAGCGGTCGCGCACGCGGTCACGGCCACACCATCACCAGCGGCCACGCGCGTGCCCGTCCGGCCGCCGTATCTGACCGTGGCGACAGCGGCGGCCACCCGACGCGCTGCGCCCGCCGTGTCCGCGCCGATCCGCGCGGTCGTACCGCGGCGCACGCCGCTCGCGCTCGTGGAGGTGCGAGGGACCTGGGCGCGCGTCGCCACGCGCGACGGGCGCGTCCGATGGGTCGCGCGCTACCTGACACAACCGGTTTAGCGGCGCGGGCATCGTTTCATGAGTTGCACCGGGCGGGCCGCGGCATCCCCCGCGGGGGATGCCGCCCCGCGGCCCCCCCGCCCCCCCGCCCGGTGCAACTCATGAATAACGACACCTATCGCATCCCTCATCGCCGATCCCCAGACGCGCTACGACACCCATCCGGCCACGACCCGGGAGGGAACGGTAAAGGGCACTGTTTTACGGGTAGAGTTGCCCTACATCGTCCGCAACAATCCTACGTGGTGTACCATACTTTGGTGGTCTTGCGCTTCACTTCACTAGTGCGAGACCCACCGTAGGGGAGAGGTGCGTTACTCCTAAGACACGGGAAGGGTGAAACCATGATCGAAGTTGTGAGTTATCCAACCGATTTATCCGCTTGGGACCCGGCCGTCGCGGCGTTGCAGGGCGAAGGAGTATCAGAGGTTTCGAAAGAGTTCTATCTGGAACTCTATGGCGAAACTACCCCCGTCGTGGACATGGACTATGCGCAAGTCCTACCGGCGGGGAACCCCGATGGTACGCCCCAGACTGCCCAAGCGGCGCCGATCTACGAATATTGGTGGACGGTCGGGCACGGGGGGTTCTCTGAACACAGAGAGCATTTCTGGGATCACCTGGGCGCACAAGCCCAGGACCACGACATCTGGCATGATCTCAACGATGAGACTGCCGCGCGTGTCTACGTCTTCTTCCCGATCGATGCCGGATGGAGGGTGAAAGAACTTATCTCGACGGTGAAATATCTGACCCCGATCAAGGGGCAACACTCGCTCATGGAGGCGGCGAGCAAGCGTTGGAAAAGCGCCGCGCCCCTCGTCGCCGATGCAGGTCAGGTGGCAGGGATGCTCTCGCCTATCCCTGGAATGGCTGTGGCGTCGGCCGGCGCATCTACTCTGTTGTCCGCGATGTCCAAATTGCAAGTCAACAACATCCCCCAAGCCGATGGATTCGAATGGTCGACGGCCAAAGTGTCCTCGAAGATACGCGATCACGGCGTTATGCACGGCGTGATGTGGACACTCCCGAAGAAGATGTTCACGCAGCTTGGGGGGCGCATCACGGGCAGTGTCGCCCTGAGCTTTATCCCGGCGCGTCGCCAAACAGCCGGGATGTCGGCGACGGATAGGCCGGCGTTTGCGCCGAGTCAGATCATCGCCCACGCGGTCGTCTATGGGTCCAAGCGCACGGTTTGGGTCCCCGACGCGCGAGAGTTCATCAAGCTGTGTGTCACCCCCACCTCCCCGTCCTGAAATGGCTGCGGGGGAGCCACCTCCCGGTCATGGTTATGCGAGGCGGAGCACGTAGCCCAAGGAAGACATTAGTTCATCTTCGAGCGGCTAAAGCACAGCATCTGGTATACCCTCGCTATTGCGAAGGTTAACCAATGCGCCCGATGATCCTCTCACACGTCTTGTGCGCTAGCGTACGCCTCTCGCATATGACACCGGCCGTGGGCGCACAGCCTACCCTCTCATCCGATGCACACCCTGCTCGGTCAGGATACATCCTCCGCCGCGCGCATCCGGACAAGCAGGGGCGCAACATGTTGGGCGTCGGACAGAGGTAGGCTCTCCCATATATTGCGCACGACGGGCCTGTATAGAGGGATCAAGGCGGCGCACGCCCCGATCAGGTGGGCGACAAGATCGGCGAACGCGGATAACTCCTCGCCCGCATCCCCGCCAACCGCGCACAGATTCCGGGCCAGCGATAGGAGGGTTAGGCCTATCGCCTGCCGCTCGCGGGCCACATCGTCGCCCGAGACTGTCCCCGACCGTGCGCTCACCTCGCGCTCCGCGAGGTATACCGCGATCTGGACGGCCTGATCTTTCAGATGGTCGCGCAGGGACGCGCCGCCATAGTTGGCGACTTGGAGCGCGGCGACCAGCAACGCCATGAGGCCCGCAGGCGCGCGCGCGCGGAGCAGATGGGCGATATCCGTCCCGCGCAGGATGCATTCGAACGCGTCCGCCACCTCTCCGTACGGCGGGAGATCCCCGAGCACCATGTGCAGGACGGACCACGCGTCGGTATCGTCGGACGCCTCTGCCAACCTGTCGACCTGCTGGCCTACCAGCGCGCGCAGCGCCGCGACGGTCACGGGGCCATCGCCGGAGCGCAGGGCCAGCCTGTCGACGAGGTCGCCGCCCAGGAACGAGTCGAGGCCGTCGCGCGACCGCGAGGTATCGACGACCAGCGACGGGTGCGACACGATCGTCCCGCCGGTCCCCGCGGGGGGACGGCCACCTGAGAGCGCGGCCAGCGCCACGGCCACGAGCCCGGTTGTCCCGTCGCCCTGCGCGTCGGCCACCCCGGCCACGAGGAGCCTCTCGAGGCCGACCCGTTCGGGGTGCGCGCAGTCGAGCCGATAGTCGCGCTCCCGGTCGAACAGCGCGCGCACCGTTTCCCGGGTCGGCCGCCTGAACGTCGCCGCGACCCAGCGGGGCGAGGCCCCGGCCGCCGCATACGCGACGACGAGCCGGTGGGCGTGCGCCCACACGATCGCCAACCGGATGTGCGGCGCGATTCCCCGGACGTCGGGCCGCCGCGCCAGGTGGTCGCCGACCCAGCGCAGGACGGATAGGTGCGCGGCCACCTCGGCCCGGCCGCGTTCGCCCGCGAGCCGGGCCACCAGGCGCGCGGCCCGGCGGCGATAGGCCGGCGTGTCACCCTCGAGGCGCACCAGGACGCCCGCGAGGTGGATACGCGAGAGCGGCGAGCCGCGCGCCCGGAGCAGGCGTCCGACCAGCGCCCGCCGCGCCTTCGCGGAGAGGCTTCCCAGCGCGCCGACGATGGACGGGGGGAGGGAAACGGGCAGCCCGGCCAGGCGATCGAGCGCGGCGTCGATCCCCTCCTCGCGCAAGAGGGTCAGGGCGGCCTCGTCGAGGGCACGGCCGAACGCGGCTCCCTCCCCCGCGTTCGCGTCGAGGCGCAGGTGGCGCAGCAGCCCGTCGACGCTCGGCGGCAGGAGATCGGTGTCCCGGAGGGGCGCCGCGCCCCGCCGCGCGAGGAGCGACGGGAGCCGCGCGTTGTACACGGCGGCGCTCGACCGCCGCCACTCCGCGACCTTGTCCATCCTCCCCTGCGGGTCCTCGGTCGTGGCGATCTCGGCGATAGCCCGGTCCACCACCGCGTCCGGGCCGTCGAACCACTCGCGATGACGGCGCAGGAACTCCTCGCGCCCCGCGACCGACGCGCGCAGCAGGCCGAGGTCGTCGGTCGCCACGTCGATCCGGCGCCCGGTCCCGGGTTCCGCGAGGTAGATGGCATCGTGGCCCGGCCGATCGTCCACCTTCGTGAACGTCACGGGCTCCGTCGCGTCGTCGGGGACGAGCGTCGCGTCGCGCCCGTCGAGGGCGTCCCTCGCAGCCGCCCAGAACGCGTCGGGATCGAACGCGAGACCGCCGACGGCGACCCGCGGCCGCACCTCGTAGCCGAGTCGAGCCATGAGGGCGACGTCGCGCTCCAGTTCGCCCCGGATGGGGGCCGGGAGTTCCTCGTGGAGCGTCTGGAGCGTGGCGACCACAACGTCGACCGGCGTGTCGCGCAGCCCATCCTCCCGGATCAGCAGCAGGATGGTCCTCACCATGTCCGCCATGGCGACGACGAGGGGGGGCTCGGCCTCGCAGCGCGGGCCGAGCAGGCGGCCGTAGAGCCAGTCGCGGTACCGCCGTCGCGCCGTCGCGGCCTCGGGGTGCGCCTGCGTGTCGATGGGCAGGGCGTAGGCCAGCAAGGTCACGAGGCCGCCCGCGCCGTCGTAGATGTCCCCCCGTCCCGGGCGCGACGGCGTGGCGACGCGACGCCAGCTCGGCCCGTCGAGGTAGAGGGCGTCGAGGACCCACTCGGCCCGCGCCCGGCCCGCGATGTCGTCGTCGTCCATCGCCCACAGGTACGCCAGCGCGGCGGCGATCGCGCCCGCGCTGCTGTCGAGAAACGCGTCCTCCCCGGCCAATTCGGGGGCGCGGCCCGCCGGCGCGGGCGGCTGCAGGTCCCGGGCGTGCGCCAGGCACGCGGCGAGATAGCGCCGCAGGGTGGCGAGCCCGGGATGCTCCACGAGCGCGCCGTCGACGACGCGGGCCCGCCGCAGGTGGTGCAAGATCTCGTCCGCCTCGATCGGTATGTAGCGGACGTTGGCCGCGCGCAACCGCCCGACCTTCTCGTAGTAGGCGTCGGTCGTGAGTTCGCCGGCGCCGCGCACGCCCTTGAGGACCTCGCAGATGCCGACGATCGGCGCGCCGCGCTCCTGCCGGACGTACCCGTTCAGGAAGCGGTCGTCCATCCACACCGCGTCGCCCGGCCGAGGCTGGAAGCCCAGGAGCGTGCCGATGCAGCGCACCGCGGGGGCGTCGCCGCCCGCGTCGTCGGCGTCGTCCCCCGCGACGCCGGATCGGGGCATGACCGCGTATGTCCCGTCGGCGATGCCCCGCCTCACCCTGTCCACGAGGCCGCCCAGCCAGTCGGCGAGCGCCCGCGCCCGCTCGATGCCCACGATCGCGGCGCGGGCGCGGGCCAGTTCGTCCGCGCCGATGCGCACGGAAACGTGGTCGCACACCACCCGCAGCAGCTCCGCGTCGGCGAGCGTTTCCGCCGTGTTGCCCGCGCAGTAGAGCGGGGCGCCGGCCTCCGGTCTGGCCACGGCCGCGGGCGCCTGCCCCTCGACGCCGAGCCCCCGCAGCGCCTCGTCGCGGGCCCTGTCGGTCAGCGCGCCGTGCTCCCACAACGCCTCGACCAGCGCGCGGGAGTTGACCACGCGCCGGGCGTCGCCCTGCGGCAACGCGGCGGGTGGGCCTCTCCGGTCCATCCTCTGGAGGGGCAGATAATCGAGGATGTAGCCCCCATCCGCGCGCGCGCGCCTATACAGGGCCACCCACGGGGCGCTGAGGTCCGCGACGAGGTCCGCATCCTCGGGCGACGGCGCCGCGTCGTCCACGACGCCGATGGCCCCGCCCTCGACCAGCGCGACGATCCGACGGTACGTCCGCTCCCGCATCGGCTGGTGGGGCGCCGCCCGCGCGCGCATCTCCAGCAGCGCGGGCACGAGGTCCGCCGGGATGTGCAGCGGCCCGTGGGCCCGTTCCACCGCTGGGAGCGCGTCGAGGTGCGCGGCCAGGAGGAGCGCCGTCACATCCAGGTGCAAGCGCCACCGGGGGGCGCCCGCGCCGTCGGGCACGGGCGCGCGCCCCCCGTGCCGGGCGAATAAGGCGACCTGCCCGATGGGGTCGGGCGCCGCCTCGTTGTCCAGCAGTCGCCGGTGATAGAGCTCCGCCAGCGGGAGGTTGAGCGACGCGGCCACGACATGGATCGGGGCCGCTCCCCTGCGGTACAGGTCGCCCAACTCCGCCTCTCGCTCGCGCTGCCGTCGCATGAAGGGGATCAACTCGTCGAGCGTCATCGCCCGGGCGCCGGCCTGCCCCCGCTCGGCGAGGCCACGGACGCGCTCGAACAGGGGGGCGGCCTCGGCGTCCAGCCCGAGGCGCAGGCCCAGGTCCAGGGCGGTCGTGACGTCCTCGTCCGACAGGTGTTCGCGGCCGACGACCTGCCTCCAGAGCGTCGCCGCGAGTTCCGTGGCATCTTGCACGATGAGGGACACCACCCGCAGCGCCTGGGTGGGCGGCAGGTCGGCGCGCCCGTCGAGCCGGCGCGCGACCAGGGCGAGGCTCGCCAGGTCCCCCTGGTCGGCGTAGATCTGCATGAGGGACAGGATGTTGCTCGTCGTCGGCTCCTCGTGGGCGAGCGTCTCCGCGGCGGCGGCGGCCTCCACCAGCACCCCCTGCGCGCGCAGCGCCGCGACCCTGAGCCTCCTGAGGTCGGTGGGCGGCCTCCGCCCCGCGAAGAGGTCGAGGTGGCCGTCGAGGAGCCGGAGGCAGAGGTCGTCGCGTCCCGCGTGGTCCGCCGCGGTCGCGGCGAGCCTGAGGGCCGCCTCGGTCGCGCACCGCGAGACCAGGAGGTCGGCCCGGTCGGCGACGTACGCCCAATCCCCCAGCCGGTCCATCGCGGCGCAGCCCTCGAAGAGGAACGCGGCGTCCCCCGTCTCCTCATAGCTGGCCTCGAGATGTCGGACGAGCGGCGACCACTCCGCCGTCTCGCGCGCCCGGGCCTCCAGGACGAGCGCTCGGACGTGGCGCAGGTCGCCGGGCCGCGGCGCTTCCTCCAGCGCCCGCGCCGCCCGGTCGACGTCCCCGTCGGCCAGCGATGCCTGAACATACCAGGATACCCACAGCGACAGCGCGTCCTCGCCGAGCACCTCGAAGACGGGGCGTGTGTCCTCGAGCAACGCGACGGCCTCGGGCGCCTTGCGCTGCTCGAGGTAAGAGATGGCGAGGGCGAGGATGTGGGGGACCGACGCCTTCCCCCGGAAGATGAGCCTGCGCAACGCCGTCGCGCTGGCCTTCCGGTCCGTGTCGTAGGCGCGGGCCGCGGCCCACGCGATCGCGCGGTAATCGGCCGGGTCGGCCGCGAACATCTCCCGGCAGTAGGCGGACGCCTCCTCGGCCCGTCCCGGATCGTTCGCCAGGCAGGCCAGGCGCCACGCCCAGGCCACCGCGCGCTCCTCCCCGTCCGCCTCGCGGATGAGTGCCGCGAACGTGTCCGCCGCCCCGCGCAGGCGGGCCAGGCTCTCGTCGTCGCGCTTGACGAACGCCCAATCCACGGGTTCGGGCCACGCCACGATCCGACCCGGCAGGGCGGCCGGCGACAGCGCGCCCCAATAGTCGACGGTCGCCGCGGTGTAGCGGACCGCCGCCCAGCGCGGCTCGAGTTCCAGCGCCCGCGCTATGGCGAGCCGGGCTAGATCGATGTCCTTGTCCGCGAGATGGACGAAGGCGCGCAGCCGCAGCGCCTCGGCGTCCGACTGGTCCGTCGCGTCCCCGCGCGTCAGCGTCGCTCGGCACTCGTCCGCGCGCCCGGCCTCGACGAGGAGCCCGTGCCGCAGGTTGGCGCTATCGGCGTCGTCTTTGCCGTCGAGCAGGCGCAGGGCGGTGTCCGTGTCGCCCCCCCTGTGGGCGATCAGCGCGCGCAGCCTGGCGTCGCCATCCGACGAGTCGAGCACGGCGGCTTCGTCGGCCAGGCGCGTGGCGCGCGCGGTATCGCCACTGGCGTCCAGTTCCAGGCTCGCCTCCAGACGGAGCGCCCGCGCCTTGACCTCGAGGGTGAGGGTTGCCCACAGGCCGGCGTCGTCCCGGAGACGGCGCAGCCCGTCCCGGGCCTCGCCCCTCCGCCCCTCGCGCCACGCCGCGCGGATGTCGTCGAGGCGGCCGGCCACCTGCCCCGACACGAGCGCGATGAGCCGCTCCAACTGCCCGATGTCCGTCGCCGGGACGACGCCCGACGAGGATGTGGCCGATGCCTCGGCCGGAGGCGGGACCACCCCGCAGATGTCGCGCACCCAATACTCGGCGTTGGGGAAATACGTCGTCACGATGGGTGGATAGGGCCGGAGCTTGTTGCGTATCGTCGCCGGTGACCACACCTCGTACACGATCCCATGATCGGCGAAGCGCCTCTTTTGTGCAAGGATTTTGTCCTGGCGTTGCCGCGGTTGCATGTCACTCGTGACGAAGAGGATGAAGCGCCTGACGTCCTCCGTCGCCCACCGGCCCCAGTGGGCGAAGAATTCATCCGAGGCCGCCTCTATCATGGCGGGCGGGAAGTCACGGTAGCGCTTGCACTGCCCGACCTCGACGCCATCGCCGCCGACGCGGTGCGCGAGGAGATCTATGCCGTCTTGCGGGACGCCCCGCTGCCCGTATACCTCGCACGTGGCGACCTCCTGCTCATGGTCGAGGAGGTCGCGGCAGAGCTCCTGGAAGGCGTATTCATCCAGACCGTGGAAAGGAGGCAATTCCCCCGGGCGTATCGCGGCCCGCATGGGGGCGGATCGGGCTCGTGACATGGCGTTATCCGGCGTGATGTGGGCGCGTCGATGGCGCCCCCAGGGGGCGCCATCGTCGCGCGGGACGTATTCCCTGTAGCGTACGCCTCCCAGCGCCACGGTACAGCTCGTTATGCACGGCGGCACGGCGTCCGCACGACATGACTCACGGACACGGCGCACGGCGACATGGCGGGGGACCACCCCGCCGACGATGCGCCCCAGCCCTGTTGAATGGGCAGGTGCGGTGCCGCGGGGGCGAGGGCGTCGTGGGATAGTGGCCGCGGAGGGGCCGCGACGTCGCGGCCCCTCCGCAGATGTGCGTCGCCTGGTCAGGACCGTCATGCGGGGGCGAAGAGGGCGGCAATCTGCTCGAACGGCACGACGCGGACGGGTGACTGGCGCACGTACGGCGTCAGCAATTCTTGATCGACGACGATGAGCCCGTCGACGACCCACCCCGTGGTGTCCTCGATGTTGAACTGACGGGCGACATCGGCGACGGGGGGGCGCGCCCCCGCCCCCCCCCGCGCGTGCTTCTCCACCGACGACGGCTTGCCGCCTTCGCCGACGAAGAGCTTGCCCATCTCGCCCTGGAGCTCGTGCGGCATCCGCCCCGCGGAGAAATCCTTGCACTCAATCGCCCAGAACCGCCGCCGCCGCGGGTCGACCACCAGGACGTCGATGTCCCCGAGGTCCCGCCCCCCGTCCGCGACCGGCACGCGAGAGCGGACGGCGAGGGGTGGGATCGTCCCCAGGAGATCGGTGACGGCGTCGTTGAACGCCTCACCGCGGCCATGCACGATCGTCCCCTTCAGTCGTCGCCAGTCCGCGCTCGCCCCCTCCAATCGACCGCTCGCCACGAGGCCCACGAGATAGTGCCGCGCGGCGTAGAGATGGCGCGGCCCCCACAGCACTTCGACCCCGCGCGCGCCATCGCGACGGAGCAACGGGCGTCGGAGATACGAGAGAGCCCGGTTATAGCGCCACGGGTACACATCCCGCCGCCGATGCGGCGGCGAGGGCGCGAGGAAGTCCGCGCGCGGGCCGAGCGAGAGCAGGTCGAGCGTCGCCCCCACCCGCGCGCGCGGCCACGCGAGGCGGGCGGCGAGCCGGTTGCACAACTCGTCGCGCGGCAGGGACGGGCAGACGGGGTCGACGTCCTGCCCGATGGCCTCCAACGCGCCCATGAGGTCCAGGATCTCGGTCAGGGCGACGCCCCACTCCGCCCGCGTCGCCGCGTCGACCCGCGCGATGAAACCCGTATCGTCCCCGCCGTCCCCAGCGGCCCGCGCATCCCAGCGGCCCGCGAACGCCCGCGTCATGCGCGCGGTCTCGCCGTGGACGTACGCCTCGCCGTACGCCCGCACGGCCGCGTCGTGGGTCCGGCGGCGCTCGGACATCTCGCGCGGCGAGAGCGGGGCCGGGCCCACGGCGATCAGGTCGTGGCGGATCAGGTCGGCCTCCACGCCCGTCTCGGCGACGAGCGAGGCCAGGGCGAGCAGGCGGTCGTACGCCTCGATGCTCATCGACGCCGTCCCGGACGGCGGCCGCGCGACCGCGTATTCGATCGCGAAGCGGGCGGCGACCGCGGCCCGGTCGAGGTCGTGCAACCCCGCCCATTCCCCGCGCAGGACGTGCGGCACGTCGGCCAGCCCGGCGGAGATGGTTGGGATGCTCAGGCGGCGGGACGCCCGCTCCGCGACGAGCGCCTCGTGGCGCGCGACCAGCGTCTCGAGGAGGCCGCCCGGGTCGAGCGAGGCGACGACGCGCTCGAGTTCCCCGTAGTGGGCGGCCACCAGGTCGTCCAGGAGGGCGACCCACCGCTCCTTGGGCGCGTGTCCCGCCCGCGCGTCCGTCGCCATCCAGGAGCGTATGCGCGGCCAGGTGTCGTGCCGCGCCGCTTGCACGGGGGCTTGCCGGATGGTGCGGGGCCGCGGCACGCCGCGCCGGTCCAGGTCGGGTTCCGAGAGGTCGTCGGAAACGATCAGGCGCTTCTTGATGCCGGCCGGCGCGTGCCGGTCGACAATCGCCGCCAGGGCGCCGTCCGGCCAGGCGGCGCCCGCGCCGGGGGGCAGGAGGTCGCGCAGGCCGGACAGGGTCGTCCGGAGGAGCGCGCGCTCGCCCTCGTTGCCGGGCCCGTCCATGAGCGATTGCGCCGTCGGCCGCACCGTCAGGGTGAGCATCCCCCGCCCCGGGTCCGCCGTCGCCGCGATCGCCGGGTGCGGGGGAGCGTCCGGGCCCGGGTCCCGATGCGGGCCCGGGGCATCCCACTCGTCGACGGGGAGGTCGAGCAGGATGTAGGCGCACGCGTGCGTGGCCGCGAGCGGGCGGAGCAGGGGTCCGAGCGAGGGCGTGCATTGCCACATCCAGTAGGCGACGGCGTCCGCGAACGCGATGTACCGGTCCATCAGCGATCGCACGCCGTCGTCCACCGGCGGGCTCACGACCCAGAGCGGCAGCGGCAGCCCCTCGACCAGGAATGCCAGGCGCCGCCCGCCCGTGGACGTGGGCGTGTAGATCGGCTGGAGCGGGTTGTCGTAGGCCGTCGTCACCTCGATGACGCCCTCGCCGAACGGCGCCCCGTGCCAATCCCGCGCCCGCCGCACCTCCCGCCGCAGTTCCCCCGCCCCGCCCGGCCGGATGCACAGGGCGTGGGGCGCGTCGTCGGCGGTGGGCGGGTACATGTACCCGCCCGCGCGATACGCGTGGTACTCGTCGAGCGCCCCCACGACGATGACCGCGGCCTGTCGTCGCGCCCGCATGGCCGCGTGCTCGTGATACCACAGGGCCAGGGGGTCGTCGCGCTCGAGCAGCGCGATCGTCTGCAGGTCGGCGGCGGTCATGACGAGGGTGGGATGCGTCGGGGTGTCGGGGAGCCCCTCGAACCGGAGATCGACGGGCCGGCCGACCCCCTGGATGAGCACGAGGGACAGGATGGCGCGCGGGGGCGACGGCGCCCGACCGATGGCCTCGTGGGCGGCGCGCACGCGCCGCTCGACCCGCGCGGCCAGCCCCTCCACGGGCCACGGGCTGTACGCCGTGCCGGGGTCGTACGCCGCGCCCTCGTCCGCGATGAGCAGGGCGTACAGCAGCTTATCGTTATCGAGCAGGAAGGCGCCGTCGAGCGTGCCGGGGCTGTCCGGCAGCCCGGACAATGCGCAGACGGGGCGGATGCCCATCCCCTCGAGGGACTCGACGACGGTGCCCCAGGCGGCCAGGGCGTAGCGCCGCATGAGGTCGCCCGCGACGCCGCGCGCCGTAGCGAGCCGCAGGAGCGCGTGCCGGGCCGCGACCGGGAGCAGTCCGGGCAGGGCGACGATGCGCGCGTCGCCCGCGGCGACGATGGGGGTGGCGTGCAGCGCGGTGATATCGATGCGCGCGTCGCCCACGCCGTCGTCCCCCGCGACCAGGGCGCCGAGGGGGATCGTGAGGGGATCGAGCGTCCCGGGGGGCAGGCCGCGCGCGACTAGGATCGCCGCATACTCCTCGCGGTCAAGTGTCGCGGCGCGCGCGAGGGTCGCGAGGCGATCGTCGGAGGGCACGACGATGCGCCCGGGGACGGGGGAATCGGGCTCGAGCCCCCGTGCGAGGCCGGCGCGCCTGGCCACCGCGTCGGAGAGCGCGAGGGCGCCCATGACGAGGTCGGACGCGCGCCGGCGGAACCCCGCATCCGGGAACGGCTCGGGCGCGAGGAAGATGGCCGCGCACAGGTGGCGGAGGGTGAAGGACGACTCCTCGACGGACCCGGGGAGGAGGAGGTAGGAGCCGTCGTAGAACGCGAACTCCTCGGTGTAGGAGTCCTCGGGCGGGTCCTCGCGCCCCACGATCGCCCGGCGCGCGAGCGTGCCCGCGTTGAGGAGGCGGCGCAGCCGCGGACCGTCTATCGCCGTTGTCCCGAGGCGGTCGGGCGAGGCGAGCGCCACGTAGGCCAGCGTCTCCAGCCGGACGGCACGGGCGGCGTTCTCGGGCATGAGGGAGAGGGCACCGACCGCGGCGAGGACGTGCGCCGGGTTATAGGGCGATAGCAGGGTGGCGAGATCGCGTATGGTAGCCTGGGTCGTGTCCTCCGTCACACTGCGCACGCGCGCCGCGTCCCTGAGCGGGAGCAGCGCATCCTCACGCCCTGTCAAGGTACACCGCGGGCGGGTGAGGCCGCAAGGGGTTGTGCTGGTCAGACGCATCACCCGGACGCGCCGTCCGGCGCCCGGGCCTACCCCGCGGCCGCATCGTGCCCGTCGTGCCCGTCGTGCCCGTCGTGCCACCGGCCGCGGGTGTACCGACGCGATGGGGGCGACGGGGGGCACACGCCGGGGGGCGACCGCGATTGCGTCGGGCGACCGCCGGACACACCGTCCACGCCGCGTCACACGCGCGCTTCACAGAACGTCGCTATCGCCGAGACCACATCCTTTGCGGACGTCGGAGCGCCTCGACCATCGGTCGAAGGGGGCGCGGGGCGGCCAAACCAATGGGTAGTGGTCCGGCCGCCCCTCTCCCCGCAGGCAGATACCACGCACAAAGGGACCCGCGTGATAACAGTTAACCTTTGTCCATCACAGCTAACCTTTGTCACGCTACAGCTCGGCGCATCCCCTGATGGGCGTCGAGACGCCCATCAGGGGACGGACGGCCACCCTGGGACGCGGCAGCGGACTTTTTCTATCGTTAGCGTAGTGGTGTCGTGGGACAAGCCACGAAAAGCGGGCGTTCTTGGTGGGGACTTTTTTTACGGTTAGCATAGAAACGCGGACTTTTTCTACGGTTGTCGTGGACGTTTCTACGCCCACAACGGGCCGGGGGCGTGTGTCCACACATGATTCTATTCTACAGTTACCGTAGAAGTCACATGCAGTGAGTACAACTACACTCCGGTAGTCTGTCACATAAAGTTTTGACAGAGTAGGTAGAGCGATAGGGCGTCCTTGTGACGGAAGTCGTGATACTTATGTATGTTTATAGAAACTCTGTCGCTTTACTACTATACTGGCACCTCGGTGAGGGTTTAGCGGACGGTGACGCTCTTGGCGAGGTTGCGCGGCCTGTCGGGGTCGGCGCCGCGCAAGAGGGCCAACTCGTAGGCCAGGCGCTGGACGACGGGCGAGGCAGCCAGCAGGTAGGCCATGCCCTCCGCCCGCACGGGCAGGTGGGCGTCGAAGACGGGGTGGTGGCGCGGGCCGACGCCCACGACGTAGGCGCCGCGCGCTTTGACCTCGCCGGCCGAGGCGAGCAACGCCCCCTCGTCGACCCCCGCGGGCACGAAGACGATCACCGGCGTGCCCAGCTCGATCAGGGCGATGGCGCCGTGCTTGAGCTCGCCGGCCGGCAGCCCCTCGGCGTGGATGTAGGAGACCTCCTTGATCTTGAGCGCCGCCTCGAGCGCCAGTGGGTAGCCGAGGCCGCGCCCGAGCACGAACAGGGCGTCGCGGTCGACGATGCGGTGCGCCACGTCGCGAACCAGGTCGAGCCGCCCGTCGTCGCGCATGGCCTCGATGTCGGCCGCGGCCGCCTCCAGGGCGGGGACGTGGCGCCGCGGGTCGCCGGCCAGCGCGCCCGCGGCGAGCAGCAGGTAGGCGACCTTGGCGGTGAAGGTCTTAGTGGAGAGGACCGACTTCTCCGGCCCCGCCCCCAGCATCAGGGAGAGCTCGACCTCGCGCGTGAGCGTGGAGCCGGGCACGTTGACGAGCGCGGCCAGGCGGGCCCCGCGCGCGCGGCCGGCCCGCACGGCGTCGAGCACGTCGATGGTCTCGCCGCTCTGCGAGAAGGCCACGATCCCGTCGCCCTCGCCCACCAATTCCGCGAAGAAGCCGAACTCGTGGGCGTGCGCGGCGACGGCGGCGCGACCGGCCTCTCGCGCCAGCAGGTAGCGGCCGGCCAGGGCGGCGTGGTAGGCCGTCCCGCAGGCCACGAAGTGCAGCGCGCGCGCTCCGGCCAGGAACTGCGCCAGCCGCCCGGCCTGCGCGAGGCCATCCGACGCGATGCGCCGCAGCAGCGGGCTCTGCTCCCAGATCTCTTTCTCGAGGAAGTGGTGGTAGCCGTCGAGCTCGGCCTCCTCGGGTCGCCAGTCGACGTCTTCCACCTCGAGCGCCACCGGCGCGCCCGTCTCGGCCTCGTAGAGCGACACGCCGTCGGGGCGCAGCGAAACAACCTGATTGTCGCGCACGTAGACGAGCCGCCGCGTGTGCGCCAGCAAGGTCGCCATGTCCGAGGCGAGATACGACGCGCCCCCGCCCCCGCCCCCGCCCCCGCCCCCGTCGAGGCCGACGATGAGCGGCGAGCCGTTCTTGACGGCGGCGAGCTCGCCGCGGCGCACGTCGAGCGCGGCCAGGGCGTTGAGGCCGTGTAGCTGCAGGCTGACGCGGCGCAGCGCCTCGGCCAGTCCGCCCGCGCTCGAGCCCGCCGCCCCCTCGTCCCCGGCGGAGAGCTCCTCCTCGAGCAGGTGGATCGCCACCTCGGTGTCGGTCTCGGACGTGAAGTGGTGGCCGCGTTGCAGCAGCCCCAGGCGCAGCGCGGCGTAGTTCTCGACGATGCCGTTGTGCACGAGGGCCAGGTAATCGGTGCACCCGAGTTGCGGGTGCGCGTTCTCGGTGGTCACGGCGCCGGTGGTAGCCCAGCGCGTGTGGCCGAGGGCTAAACCGGCCCGCGGCAAATGCGTCGGCGCCGCGTCGAGCTTGCCGACGTCGCGCGCCCGATGCACCGAGTCACCCGCGCCGACCGCGATGCCCCAGGAGTCGTAGCCGCGATACTCCAGGCGCTTGAGGCCCGCGAAGACCATCCCTGCCGCGTCGGTGGGGGCGCCGGTGTAGCCAAAGATTCCGCACATAGTGATTCGGTCCTCATATCATAAAGGTAGTCAGGGTCATCGCCGTGCGCGCATGGCATGGCGGCGTGTGGTCGTGGTCGTGGTCGCTCATAGAGTCGTCATCGCCGTGCGCGCATGGCATGGCGCGACAAGGGATTGGGATAGGGAAACAGCCGCTAGCCCGCGCATCGCATCCGCGGCGCGCTCATGGAGACTGTGAGACTGTTGCAGGCGTCTGCCGTCGCGGGCGTGCGATCCTCGCTGGACGCCCGATGGTGGGAGGGGCGCTCGACGCAGTGGTCGGCCGCGGCGACGCCGCGTGCATCCCCGCCCCAGCTCTATGACCATGCATCGGTCGAGGAAGGGCGCTGTCGCGGGGACGACACGGGCGCGGCTATTATGAATAACGTGGAGAGTGGTGTGGGTGGGACCACGTGCGGCCGGTTGGTGTGCCGGGGGTCGCCCCCCAGTTTTATCCGACTGCTCACGACCGTGGTGGCCGGGAAGCCATCCGCCGAAAGGTTCTCTTGGCTTCCACCTCGTCAACTCGCCCCCTCATGGCGAGTCCTGGCGCTACTATAGGATTCGACTATCTATTCCGGTGGTTGGCGACACTCTCTCCGCCGTTACGTCACTCCCATCATCTATATCGACTAATCAGGGAAGGGAGCCTCCTTTGCTCTCTGTTCGCCTATCCAACCGCGACAATCATACAATAGACGCCGCGTTAGGGGCAAGAGGTATAGTAGAGCAGGACGGGGGTGATGCGATGAACGCCTATGACCTGATCGCCAAGAAGCGGGACGGCGGGACACACGATGCAGGGGAGATTTCCTGGCTGATCGACTCGTTCGTGGACGGGCACGTGCGGGATTACCAGATGGCCGCGTGGCTGATGGCCGCCTACTTGCGAGGGCTCGACGGCGGCGAGACGCTCACCCTCACCATGGCCATGACTGCCTCGGGGCAAACCATCGACCTCGCCGGGCTGCCGCGCCCGGTCGTCGACAAGCACTCCACGGGCGGCGTGGGCGATAAGACGACCCTCGCGCTCGCGCCGCTCGTGGCGGCGTGCGGGCTGCCCGTAGCCAAGATGTCGGGGCGCGGCCTCGGCCACACCGGCGGGACGCTCGACAAGCTCGAGGCCATCCCCGGCGTGCGTGTGGACCTCTCGCCGGAGGAGTTCCGCACCCAGGTGGCGCGCGTCGGGCTCGCCGTCGTAGCGCAGAGCGCCGAGATCGTGCCGGCCGACCGTCTGCTCTACGCCCTGCGCGACGTGACGGCCACGGTCGACTCTCTGCCGCTGATCGCCAGCAGCATCATGTGTAAGAAGCTCGCCGCCGGCGCCGACGCCGTCGTGCTCGACGTCAAGACGGGGGGCGGCGCCTTTATGCGCGAAACGGCCGAGGCGATCGAACTGGCCCGCGCGATGGTCGGGATCGGGCGCGGGGCGGGCCGGCGCATGGCCGCGCTGGTGACGGACATGGACGGGCCGCTCGGCCACGCCATCGGCAACGCGCTGGAGGTGCGCGAGGCGATCGACACGCTGCGCGGCCACGGCCCCGCCGACTTTACAAGGCTTTGCCTCGAGCTGGCCGGGCGCATGCTGCTCCTGGGCGACAAGGCGGCCTCGGCCGAGGAGGGCGTGGCGCGGGCGCGCCACGCGCTCGACGACGGGAAAGCTTTACATAAACTACAAGAATTGATCGCCGCGCAGGGCGGCCCCGCGGACTTCGACGGCGCGGGGCTACCGGAGGCGCCCGTGCGGCTGGAAGTCGACACGCCCACGGACGGCTACGTGCGGCGGGTGGACGCGCTCGCCCTGGGCGTGCTGGCGCGCGATTTGGGGGCGGGGCGCGCCGCCAAGGGCGACGTCATCGACCCGGCAGTCGGCCTCGTCGCGCATCGCAAGGCGGGCGACCCCGTGCGCCGCGGCGACACGCTGGCCACGCTGCACCTCTCGCGCGACGCGGCGGACGCCGAGGGGTGGACGGCGCGCTGCCGCGCCGCTTTCAACATAGGCGACGACGCGCCCACGCCCCGCCCCCTCATCCACGCCGTGATCGAGTAAGGGACGCGGAAATAGCTACGCATCCCACATATCTTCAGGGACAGAGGGGATGTCGACAAACCATGTGCCCAAGTCGAGCAGCCGGACGACGCGCGCTTCCACGGCAGCCATGGCGTCTTTAGTGAGCGTGATGCCGGTGGCATAGGTGGTGGTCACCAGTTCGACCACCGGATGTGCGCCCTTCCAGGTCATGGACGTGGTGAAGCCACACACGGCCTCGAGCGAAGCGAGCGTTGTATGTGCTATGGTACGGCGGGTAATAGGCGAGGCGCACGCGCAGGCCCGTCCGCTCGACGAAGGCGACCAGACGACCCATGAACTGCGTGCGCTGGCTGTGGCTCTCGGGACCATTGTCCAGGTGAAGCACGAGCGTGGTGATGTGGGCGAAGCGGCCGCGCACCGTGTCCCACCACTGCTCCAGCCGGTCCACGAGGCCGTCGCTCGTCACTTTGGAGGTGACGTGATAGAGAAACAGTTCGTCGGTCTGAGGCAGGAAGAGGCCCACCGGCGTCACCGTCGCCTCCGCCCGGACGTCGTGGTCCGCCGCCTTGACGGCCACACGTCCCGTGCCACCCCGGGCGCAGGGGCCGATCTTGACCGTCGCCTTGGCGTCCATGGACACCCGCAGCACGTCGGGTGCCGCATCAGCCTGCGCGTTCACCCGCGTCACGTCGTCGAAGATGGCGTCAGTGTGGGGGACTTTTTTGGGGGTTGACTCTGCGCCACCGTGGTCAAGGTGTCGCCCAACGTAGTGAGCGTGGTCGCGCTGGTCCGCTCGCATGGCAACTCAGCGTCGGTGTACCCTTTCCGCGCGATCAACTGCCGGCGCACCTCCCCCGCGCTCAGACGCGTGTCCAGCCGGCGCGTACGGAACTGCGGGTCGGCTTGACTCTGGCTATCCACGAGGGTCCTGATGTCTGTGAGCAGATGCGGCAGGTGATCTTCAGCTTTCGTGCGCGCGCGTAGGGCGAAGCCATCGACACACCTGATCCCGCTGTCTAGCTCGTGCCGCCCTTTGCGCACCAGCACCCGACTCCAGCCGCGTTCCCGCTCGGCCAGCCGTTGCCCACCCTCCCCCAAGTCACGCACTGCCCGTGCCATGAACACGCGGCGGCCACTCCCTCTCAGCGTGCGCGCCGTCTCGCCCACGAATGCCTTGAGTTCGTCGGTCAGTTCCATCGCTTTCCCCCCCACTATGGCGCGTCCTCAGCCCCTGCCTCGTGTGGGAAGTATACTCCTCGCGGGATAGCTTAGTTTTTCCGCGTCCCTAACGGTACTTTGTTAAAAGGGGAGGTACACTACAGGAGGAGGTTCCATCACCGTCATGACTCAACGCATCGCCTGCCCCCCCGCGCCCGGCCCCTTGGAGGAGTACGCCGCCCA
>JAABUH010001157.1_pt1 | contig 31480 bp, 36 predicted proteins | sample 5559121 | NCBI WGS metagenome assembly JAABUH01 (sample SAMN10711871, study PRJNA513364) | rock metagenome | isolation source: Antarctica rocks | place: Antarctica: Victoria Land, Battleship Promontory nord | collected 2015-12-28
GGACGCCCCGCTCGTCCACCAGCGCAGGCGCCGCGTCCCACCAAGAGCGCCGAGGAGACACCACCATGGCAGCGGAGATCATCGCGGTCAAGTCGAGGTTGGACAACGGGCGCTGCGCGATCTGGGAGGTCAGCCCCGAGCACCCGAACGGCGAGGTGTTCGTCGCGGGCGACAAGGCCGTCCTCGCGGCGCGCACCGCGCGCGTGCAGGCGGCGCTGGGCAACCGCGCTCTCGTCGAGGTCGATAAGAGTGAGGTGCCGAGCGACACCCCCACGCCGCCCGCCCCCTTCAACGACACCACCCCTGGGTCCGACACCACGCCGGCGAACGGCGGCGACGTGGCTGGCCTCTCCACGAGCGCTGGGCTCGTTTCAGCAAGCAACGCCAGCGCCGTCACCAAGGGCGGCAAGTAACCACCCACCCCCAACCGCCAGGCCGTCCCACGACGGCCTGGCGGCGACGACGACGAGAGGCGGTGGTGAGCGATGGCGATCCTGGCAACCCCCGAGGATTACGCGGCGGTCCGCGCGAGCCTCGACGTATCGCTGACCTCCGGCGATCTTCCGGACGCGACCATCGCGCTCGCGGTGTTCCAGGGCGCGGCGGAGGCCGAGGTCATCCGCCGCGCTCCTTCGTGGGCGCCCGGCGGAGCCAACGACGCCTCCGTGCTCCTCGCCGCCATCCTGTGGACGGCCTCGCTCCTCGCGGAACGGCTCCCGGTCGTCGTCTCCGAGCAGGAGGGCGAGTACCGGTATCAGCGCCAACCCGTGGACCTCATGGCGCTCGCGGCATCGCTCCGCGCACGCGCCGAGGCCACGCTGGCCTCCGCGTTCGACGCTGGTGACAAGACGCCGTACCGCCCCAGCTTCTTCGGCGTGGCCCATGGCGGCCGAGGGCGTCGGTCCCGGATGAACGGACCGTGGGAGTGGCAGCCGCTGCTCCAAGAGACGATCGGCGAGTGACCATGAGGGCGAGGAGGAGGCGACGCGATGCCACGGACGTCCTTCATGCGCGCACGGGTGCGGCGCCTCCTCACCACGCCAGCGACGATCGAGCGCACCGGCGCCGTGTTGCCCATGTACGTCGAGCCGGACACGGGGGAGACCGCCTCCGGCGGCGCGCCACGCAGCCAGCGATCCCGTCGATGGCGCCTGGTCTTCGAGGTCGGCGTCGATGTCCAGGTCAATGATCGCATCATGGCAGCGACCGGGACCTACGTCGTTGTGCAGGCGGAGGATCCGCGCACCATCCAGGTCCAGACCGAGATGCTCGCGTACCTCACCCGAGACGCGCACGGCAATCTGACGTACCTCATCCCCAACGCCACCGTCACCCGCAAGCGTGGCTCGGACGTGTCCGGCCCCCTGCGCGTGCGGCTGCGCTACCCCACGTTCGATGAGACGATCATGGCGGGAGGGGGCGTGCTGCCAACCCACGCGGAGGCAGACCCCGCGCAGGACTGGAAGAGCAACGATCACCTGGAGATCGTGGGCGTGGACCTCGACGGACGCAGCGTCGTCCCGGAGGTCCACGGCTACCATGTCGCGCTCGTCACGCGCGTCCCGGATCCCATGGGGTACCTCGACCTCCAGCTGGCAGGAGGCCCGACGTGAGCATCCGCTACACGATCGACACGAGGGCGCTGGGGCGCGTCGGCACGGTGATCCGCGCCGAGCAGCGCCGCATCAACCCCGAGCTCCGCGTCGTGGTCCAGAGCATCATGCTGCAAGCCAAGTCGGGCATGATCGCCGCGACGCCGCGCGCCCAGGAGGATCCGTTCGCTCCGGGCCCGACGACGCACGCGCGGGATCAGTGGCACTACCGGACGGACCAGACCGGCGCGGGCATGCTTTTCAACTCCGCCCCGTACACGCCGTTCCTCTTCACCGGCACCACGGCGCACTTCATCGCGCCGCTCAACGCGCAGGCGTTGCGGTTCGGCGGCGGCGGCGGGGTCCCGGCATTCTCGAAGGGCCACATGGTCGGAGGCATCCGCCCCAACGACAAGATGGTGACGACGCTGGCCAGCATGGCCCCCCTCGCCGAACGGGAGCTGAAGGTGGCCGGGTTGAAGGCGACCGTGCACATGCACAACGCCATCAAAGCGGTGAGCGTGCCATGAGCGAACCGTTGAGCCTCATCGACTTCCTCGCCGCGCTGAAGACCGCGCTGACCCCGCTGGTCCCCGGCGTGCCCATCCTCGATCGCCCCATCGACATGGACAACCCGATCGTGCCGTCGATCTCCATCTTTCCGCTCAACCTCCGGGAGAAGAGCGACTACGCCGGCCAGCGCGGCCAGCGGAACGGCGCGGAGGAGAGCGAGCAGAACCTCTACGGGTACGTCTACCTCCACGCGCCGGGCGACGTGGTGGGGGAGACGAAGGCGCAGGCCGTGACCGACATGTACCGGACGGTCGATGCGCTACGCGCCGCGTTCCGGCGCAAGTCGGTGAGCCTCCTGGTGGACCCACAGCACAACCCCCAGGCCATCCAGGTGGGCTCGCTGTACGAGGCGACGTTCGACCCGCAAGGACCGTACGTGCGGTACCTGGACCAGCTGTTCGTGGGGTGCTACGGACGGATCTCCGCCATCGAGCTGATGGCCGACGAGGTGTACGACGCATGACGACGACGACGATTGCACTGACCTTCCGTGGCGAGCAGGGGGTCTTCTTGCCCACCCTCGCCGACCGGTGCCCCGAGGCCGTCTCGTGGGCCCCCGGCGAGACCAAGGAGATCCCCGCCGACCTGGCGGAGGCCCTGCACGCGGCGAGCACGCTGTTCCACCCCGCATCCGTTGCAGCGCCAGCGGTCACGACGGAGGCACCGACGCTCCCTGCTCCGGCTTCTGAAGGGGCCGGAGCGCCACCCCAGACCCAGACCGAGCAGCCGAGCCCCACCGGGGCGGAGGGATAACCCATGGCAAACCTGACCCCCGGAGTTGGCTCCCAGATCGTCGCGGGCATCGCCATCGAGGTGACGCCGGGCACCTACCTCGCGCCCACCGATTGGTTCCGCGTTGAGACCATGCCGACCCTCAAGTACGACCCCAAGAGGCAGGGCATGGAGACCGCCAACGGAACGCTCATCGCCGAGCAGGAGATGGTCGAGCTCGACGGCGACGTCAAGGGCGACATCTCCATCCCGCTGCGCGCCGACGAGGGCTGGGCCGTCCTCGGCACCATGTTCCAGGACGTGGTCACCGGCACCGCCGTTCCCTACACGCACACGCTCGTGCCGCGCGCTCCCGTCTCGTTCTCTCTCACGATCCAGCGCAACGGGAAGTGGATCGGCTACGCGGGGTTGAAGGGCAACAAGGCGGTCCTCTCGGTGAATCACTCGACGGCCGCCAAGGCGGTGATCACCGTCGAGGGCACGAAGAAGCCCCAGGACGTGGCGTCGGGCACCCCCGTGTTCCCGTCGGACAACCTGGCCATCTTCACCTTCAGCCACCTCCAGCCCGCGCTCCTCATCGCCAACGGTGCGACGCCGGTGGTCTCGACGGATGACTGGGAGATCACCCTCGGGTCGGACAACCAGGCCAACTACGGCGCGGGCGGCGCCGGTCTCCCGACCAGCATCATCCCCGGCATCCAGACGGCGACGTGGAAGTTCGCCAAGCTCTTCAGCGAGGACGCCGAGTACGAGCTGTTCGAGACGGCCATGATGACGCCGGGCACGATCCAGCTCGCGTTCCACAACGGCGCGAACCGGCAGCTCACCATCGCCTCCGGCGGGGCCTACTACCCGACGCACGACTTCAAGGGCGGCGTCAAGGACAAGATCACCGAGGACTACGAGGTCAAGACGCTGCCGGACACGACCGGGAAGCTGGTCTCGCTCGTCCTGGTGAACAGCCGCTCCACCGCCTACGTCGCCTAACCCCATCGCCTTCGCTGATCCGCCTTGACGCCTCGCCTAGCCTCCCGGCACTCCGGGAGGCGCGCCGACCTCGCAGCGCGCCGGCCCGCGCCCCCTCCTGGGGGCGCGGGCCGGCGGCGGGGTGTTCCCGGGAGAACGTCCATGCCATTCCGCCGCCCATCCGCCGAGAACGTCGTCGTCCACGCCGATGGGTGGGACGAGGGCGAGACCGTGACCCTCCGGCCCCAGCTCGACTTCATCGAGCAGTACGAGGCAGGCCGCGCGGCCTTGATCTGGTCGCTCCCGGAGGGGGTCGGCGAACAGGACATCCGGACGCTCCCGGAGGGGCAACGCCAGGAGATCCTCGCCAACGCCGGCAACCAGGCCCGCATCCAGGTGGCCATCCTCCACAAGATGATCGTGGAGTGGACCCTCCGCTACTACCCCACCGACGAGCAGCGAGCGGCCGGGCAGCCCGGCGACGTGATCCCGATCACCCTCGACACCATCAAGGACCTCGGCAGCGAGACCATCGCCTACCTCATCGAGCGCATCGAGGCGCTCGGTCAGGACCCCGCGGAGGGCCTCGACGACAAAACCTTTCGCGAGGGAAGTGCGGCTCCTGCTGAACCCGAGGGGGTCGTTCTCGGAGCAGGTGAGCGAGGCGACGCGTCGAACGGTTGAGCAGGCGTACATCGTCAGCAAGACCGGCTGGGAGCACTCCCAGCTGGTCCGGCAACCCGCCGACTGGCTGCGCCGCATGGTGACCACCTGGATGCTCATGGACGAAGCCAAGGCCAAGGCAGGGGACCCATCGTGACCGTGGACCCGAGCGGGGAGGTGCTAGGTGGCGGACTTCACCGACAACATTTTTCTCGCCATCCACGCTCGCGATCTGACGGGTCCCGGCCTGCTCGGAGCATCGGCCAGCCTGCACTCCTTCGCGACCATAGGAGCCGGTGCTCTCGCTGGGGTTGTCGGAGGCTCGCTTGCTCTCTCCACGCACTTCCAGCAGATGACGCAGACCATCGCCAACAACACGACGATGAGCCAGGGCGACCTCACCCAGATGCGGCAGAGCATGCTGCGCCTCGGCTTCGACAGCAACGCCTCCCTGGATCAGCTCGGCGAGGGCTACCGCCACGCGCTCAACCTCGGCTTCAACTTCCACGACGCCCAACGCATCGTCGAGGCCGGCATGCGGTCGGGCATCTCGACCGGCTCGAACCTGGGCGACACCATCAACACGTTGGCTGGCGTGATGCACGCGTACAACATCCCCGCATCGCAGACCAACGACGTCATGGACCGCCTGCACCTCGCGGCTGCCCAGGGCAACACGACCCTCGAGGAGTTCACCACCGGCGGATCGCGGGCCATGGCCATGGCGGCGAATCTGGGCGTCCCGCTCAACCAGGTGCTCTCTACGCTGTCCGCGCTGACGCGCCATGAGAGCCTGCGCGACGCGAACACGCAGATGGTCGGCTTCATGTCCAAGCTGGCCAACCCGACCGCGGGCGCGAAGAAGGCGCTGGCGCAGCTCTCGTTGTCGTCGGGGATCGACCTGCTCGGCGACTTCACGCCGGCGGGCATCAAGGCCAAGGGACTCACCGGCGTCCTGGCCGACCTGAAGGCGGCCACGCACGGCAACGTCGGGCAGATGTTCCAGCTCGTGCCCGCGCTCCGGGGCGGCATGGCGGCGATGCTCCTGACCGGCAACGCGGGGGGCGACTACGCGTCCATCCTCCGCAGCATCAGTGGAGTGACGGCACAGAACTCGGTGACGACGAAGGCCTACGCCGCGACGCAGCACACCGCCGCGTTCGCGCTGGGAGAGCTGCGTAACCGCGTAGAGATCCTCGGGATCAAGCTGGGCACGGCGCTGATGCCCTACGTTGCCCAGGCCGCGACGTGGATCGGATCGCGGCTCCCCGCCGCGTTCGCGGTCCTGCAGAAGCACCTCCCCGCCACCGTGGCGTTCGTCACGAGCCTCGCGCAGCATTTCATCGGCATTGCCAAGGCGATCACCGGGATCCTGGGGCCCATCGCACGGATGGGCGCAGGTCTGCTCGGGGTCGGGCGGCACAGCACGACGACGTCGAACAACATGGCGCACCTGGCCGACGTGGTGAGCCGCGCCATCACCGCCTACCTGCTGTTCCGGGCGGCGACCATGGCGTGGACGGTGGTGACCCAAGCCGCCGCCTTTGCGATGGGCGCCTGGCGTGCCGCCTTGCTCGCCGGAGAGATCGTCACCACGCTCATGACGGGCGAGGTGTTCTCGATGCGCTCCGCCGAGATCGCCGGGATGATCACGACCAAGGCGAGCACCGTAGCCCGGTGGGCGAGCACCGCCGCTTCCTGGGCCGCGTCGATCGCGTCGAAGGCATGGGCGGCCGGTCAGTGGATCCTCAACGCGGCCCTCGCCGCCAACCCCATCGGACTCGTCGTGCTCGCCATCGCCGCGCTCGTCGCCGGGTTCGTCCTTGCCTACCAGCACGTCAAGTGGTTCCACGACCTCGTGAACAGCCTCTGGAAGTTCCTGAAGGACAACCTGGGGCCCGTCCTCGGCACCATCGCGCACGTCGCACTGGCCGCCGTCAAGGCGCAGGTCGATCTGGTCGTGGGGGCCGTCACAACCTTCTGGGGTTGGGGCGTCAAGCTCTACACCATGCTCGGCTCGCCGTTCAAGGGCGCGCTGACCACGGCGGCGACGACGCTGCGCACCGTCTTCGGGGCCGCGCTCGACGCCATCTCGCACACGGTCAGCGGGCTGATCTCCAGCCTCCAGAAGCTGTTCGGCCTCATCCACCAGGGCCAGGGCGTCAAGGTGGACACGGGCGCGGCGAGCCAGCTCCGCCTGGCGAAGAAGGACGAGGGCGGCTTCGCCAGCGGCCTCGCGAAGCGCTTCGGTGGCACCGGCACAGGCACCGCGTACTGGGACTACGCGATGCTGACCAAGGGCGTCTCGACGTACTGGACCTCGTTCGTCAAGCAGCACCGGGACGTGGCCACGCAGTACCTCGCGCTCTTGAAGAGCGAGGGCAACAAGGCGGCGGTGGCCACGATCTCCGGCCTGCTGGGTGCCTCCGGTCGGACGCCCTCCGGGCCGCCCAAGGCCACCATCCTCCTGCCGGGCCGGTCCGACCGCACCGCCCCCACCAAGGCCGGCCGTCGCTCGCCCGACGACAAGCACGTGCTCTCCGCAGCGGCCTGGGCCGCTGCGGAGGCGCTCATGGCGGGCAAGCCGCGTCGCGGCGTCGTGGGTGGCCACGACTACAACGCGGACCTCCGCAACGAGCTCGTGCGGTACCGGGGCGACCAGTCTCGCTTCTCGACCAACCCGCTCAACGCGGCGTTCCAGCGCGCGCTGCGCACCGACATCGCCAACATCGGCAGGACCGAGAGGGCGGGGCGCCTCACGGACACGACGTACGCGCTGACGCAAGCGCTGGACGCGGCGGTCTACAAGGCGGAGCACCGACCTCCGAAGAAGGGCGTGGTGGGCAGCCACGACTACAACGCGGACCTCCGCAACGAGCTCGTGCGGTACCAAGGCGACCGCTCCCGCTTCTCGACCAACCCGCTCAACGCGGCGTTCCAGCGCGCGCTGCGCACCGACATCGCCAACATCGGCAAGACGGAACGGGCCGGGCATCTCACGGATACGACGTACGCGCTCAACCAGGGGCTGGACGCGGCCATCTACAAAGCGCAACACCACAAACCGAAGCGGGGCGTGGTGGGCAGCCACGACTACGCGGCTGACGAGTCGCGGGACCTCAACACCTACGGCACGGACCTGACCCTGTTCAAAGCCGGGCTCCTCCCGGAGACCAAGATCCTCTCCGACATCGCGGCGGTCGCGAAGGACGAGAAGGCGGGGCACCTCACGGATCGCGCCTCGCGCATGTCGGCGGATCTCCGCGCGTACGACCAACGACAGGCGCACCACAACACCGTGGTGGCCCAGCGTACCGCGCACCACAACACCGTGGTGGCCCAGCACAAGGAGGCCCGGAGCAAGCGCACCGCCATCCACCAAGCCACCGTGGACCTGGGAACGCGGCTCTCCACGGCGCTGACCTCGTTCCACGCCGACGTCCGCGCGAAGGACGTCAAGGACGCGGCTACGCTGATCCCGTCCATCGTCTCCCTCGTCTACGACCAGGTGCTGGCCAAGACGCACAGCGCGGCATTGGCCACGGCGGCGGCCAACGCCGAGCGGCGCACCCTCACGGTGGATCTCTCGCCCAAGTCCGCGACCACCCTCGCGCGCATCGTTGCTCCCCGCGTGGGCAACGCCGCGCGGAGCGTCTACGGCTACTCCACGCGGAGCCGCGTGGGCGAGGGCGTGAGCTTCGGCGAGGACGTGGTGACGTTCGGAGGCGGCGCGCGGAGGACGGACGTGCTCGACCAGCTGCGGGCGCAGGTGGCCGTGCTCACCTCCGCCAACGCCGCGCTCCAGATCCAGAACGCCACGCTCTCCTCGATGCTCGACGTGGGCATCGCCACCCGCGACGCCACCGTGCGCGTCGGGGACAAGCTCGGCTCCCTCGCCGGAGGGGGCCGCGTGAACCCGATGCGTTCCAGCGGTCTCGCCACCGCCATCCGTTGATTCGGTGATCCACCAGGGGAGGTGCTCCGTGCCCCAGCGATCCATCTTCGGGTTCCAGAGCAGGCCGAAGCCGAACCGGCTCCGGGCCGGTTCGGCTTCGGCCTTCGGGGAGACCGCCGTGTCGTTCGGGGGACACACGGATGGGCAGAGCCCAAGCCAGGAGGACGCCGTGGCGCTCCTGCGCCAGCAGGTCGCTCTCCTCGAGCGGCGGAACGCGCTCCTGGAGGCCCAGATCGCGACGCTCGCCGCGCTCCTCACGCCGCGCTTTCGCGTCTCCTGACCCACGAGAGGAGGAACGATGGCTCTGCTGCTGCCGTTCGGTGCCCTGGTCCAGTGGGGCGCCGTGACGTTCCCCGGGCGTTCGACGCCGCTCTCGGCGTTCGGCCTGGAGACGCAGAGCGACGTGGCTCCGGCCACTTCGACCGCCTACGGATTCGACGTACGCGCCGGCTTTCCCGCGCCGTACAAGGACCCCAAGGTGACGACGACGTACCTCCTCAAGGCAGCCTCGGGGCTCACGGGGCTCTCCGCGACCTCCGACGTGGAGGCCAAGGCCACGGCGCTCCTCCGGGCCATCCAGGGCACCTACACCTACGGCGGCGCGCAGATCAGCGGGCAGGTGGGGCAGCTCATCCTCCGCCGCGCCAACGGGACCGACCTGGTCGGGGCCTGGGCGCGCGTCTCCAAGATAGAGATCTCCCTCCAACCAGGCCAGAACACGATGCACTACCTGGTGCCGATCACCTGGACGCTCCAGAGCGGCTGGGCGGCGGTGGCCTCGTTGCCGAGCATCACGGCGACGCCATCGAGCCTCGTGGGAGTGGTGCCGTTCGGGCGCATCGTCTCCCACGCGGGGACGGTGCTGGGCAGCGACGGGCCGCCGGTTACGACGCTCGTCTACGAGTGGGCCGAGCAGTACAAGGCGCACCCCACGCGCCCCTACCCTCGCGACATGCGCGGCGTGGGACCGGTGCCCATCAAGGAGATCGCGGCGGTGTGGTCCTCGACGTTCCACGCCGACCCCGCCTCGACCACGGATCGCGCCGCGTACACCAGCGTCGAGGCGCAGGTCACCACGGCAATCCAGGGCCTCACGGCCAGCCCCGTGGGCTCCCTCGTGGTGCGCCGCGCGGACGACGCCACCACCGTCTCCGCCCGCGCTCGCTGGGTCAAGGCCGACCTCGCGCTCACCCCCGGTAAGGACACCTGGGCGGTCCGTCTCCCCCTCACCTTCTTGCTGCTGTCCGACTTCGCCTGATACCCGATCCGAGGCGGGAAATGGGTCGCTATATAAGGAAGGAGTGATCGCCGATGGGAACGCCGCTCCAGCCGTTCGCCCGCCTGACGGATCTGACCACGGGCAACGTCGTTGCGACGACGCTGGACGTGTTCGAGGGCCAGCAGACGATCGCGATGGACGCCCCGCAGAAGGGGCGCCTGGTGTTCCCCTTGGGCGACGCCAGCGGTGCGGCCACGTCGTCTTCCACGACCTTCGGCGCGTCGCTGCTGCGAGCGGCGGGGCAGGACGATGGAACCCCGGCGGTCCCGATGCTCCTCGAGTACGGCACCAGCGGACCGACCGGCGACATCTCCCTCCGGATGCGCGTGGAGCAGGTGACGCGCGAGCTCACGTCGTCGGGCTACGTGGTGACGGTCGAGGGCGACTGCCTGCTCTCGCAGTACGCCGGGCTCCCCATCGGGCACGCGTTGTACCCCGGCGTGGCGTTGCAGGACGCGCTGAACGCTCCGGCGGGGACCATCGTGCCCACCGACCCGTCGGCGGGGTTCGTCGGTCCCACCGCGCTGATCCCGTACCTCGCCGGGATGTTCCAGCGCGTCCCGGGGCTCGCCTCGTGGCCCAGCGCCGCGCGCAGCGCGCTCCACGTCGTCCCCGCCGTGGATCCGCCGCTGAACACGAACGCCGTGAACATCGCGGCGCGCGGCGTGAGCACGTTGAAGGTCCTGGGGGACATCGTCAAGCGCGCGGCCGGCGACTACCTTCCCGGCGACAGCGCGCCGATGGGGTTCCGTAGCCACTACTTCATGCGCTACCGCAAGGGGACGGCGGGCACGACAACCACGACCACGACGGGTGGGGGGCCCTCCACGCCACCGGACTGGAAGACCACGGCCCTCGCTCAGTCCGGCAACACCGCGCTCTGGATGATGGACGAGGCGAGCGGACTCACGCGCGCCGACGCCACCGGCAACGGTCACGACGTGACGTTCGCCGGCACGCCCACCGCTGGGCCATCGCTCACGTCGGGGAGCGCGCGGTCCACCCGGATCTCGGACTCTGCCACGTACGGCACGATCACCAACCTGACCGGATTCCCCACGAGCGGAGCCTTCACGATCGAGGTCTGGGTGGACGTGGACGCGAGCAACAACGCGGACGAGTTCGCGATCGCCTGGGGCAACGCGACGGTCGGCGATGGCTTCGGCATCGCGCTCCACTCCAACCGGACGCAGGTCTGGGGATGGATGAGCGGACACGACTTGTTCGCCACGCCATCGGGCGGCGCGATCAGTGGGCACCACTGTCTGCTCATGGACTACGATGGGACGACGCAGCGCGTGTTCCTCGACAACGTGCTGCTGGGCAGCCAAGCCGTCCCCACGCCGTCCACGTCGCTCACCAACGGGCGGATCGGCATGGTCCAGGCGGGCGGCGGATTTCACTGGCTCGGTTCGATCGGAGCCACCCGCGTCGTCTCCCGGGTGCTGACGGCCACGGAGCGCTCCAGCGCGTACGCGGCCGGGATGGGCACCGTTCCCAACCTCAACATCGGCTTCATCGGTGATAGTATCACCGCCAACACCCCGAGCGACGGGACCCAGAGCCCGCCGCAGGCGACGTGCGCCGCGCTCGCCACGTCCCTCGGTCGCCCGGTCGCGGCCATCAACCAAGGAGTGTCGGGATCCTCCACGAGCGACTGGCTCCCGTCGGCTGGTCCGGGGTACGCCAACGCCAAGGCGGCGATCCTCGCGGCGGGTTGCCCGCTCGTCCACATCATGTTGGGGACCAACGACAGCCGGACCGACCGGCGGACGACGGCCACGACGCTGCATGCGAACCTCTCCACCATCATCGCCGACCTGGAAGCGTCGGGGCTGCGCGTCGTGGTGTCGTACCCCGCGTACGTCGTCCCCGGCTCGGGCGGCGGCCTCTACGACGCGACCTCGGACACGCTCCTCCAATCGTACGAGGCGCAGATCGACTCCCTGGTGGGCGGCTCGACATACGCCGGGGATAAGACTGCCTACGCGCACTTCAGCGCCAACCAGAGCCAGCTCATCGACGGCTTGCATCCCAACGCGGCGGGCGTAGCGTTCTACGCGAGCGCGTGGGCACCGGCCATCCAGGCCGCGCTCCCCGCCTCCTCCGGCGGCAGCACGACCACCACGACCACCACGGCTGGCGATCCCGGCAACGACCTCATCGTGGGGCGCGTCGGAGGCAACCCGGCGGGCATCGCGCTCGTGGGTGGCGCCAGCGCTCCCGTGGGCGACGAGGCCACCACGGCGCGCATCGTCGATGGAGCGACGATCTCCTCGAACAACGCGGACGCCTGCGCGCAGGCGTTGTTCGTCGGGGGGAAGAGCAACGCCGGCCTCCCCGCGGGCGCGCAGATCACCGGCCTCGCGCTGCTCAACCCGATCGGCACCGGAGGACGCACCGACTACACGACGTGCCTCCCGATCATCTCGTACCAGGTCCAGAACCGCACGGGCGGCGTCCTCTTCTTCGCCAACGACGGGACGCTCCGTCCCTTGTTGGACGCCGGAGGGCCCGTCTACTGCCTCAACGTGGACAACACCAACGGGGTGATGTACGCGGGGACAAGCGATGGCGTGCTCACGCGGAGCACCAACGTCCGCGTGGCGTCTCCCTGGACCCACGTGGGCGAGCTCCAGGGGCGCGTCGATCGGCTCCAGGTGGTCTCCAACAGCGCGGGCACCGAGACGGCGATCTGGGCGCAGGTCACGGCGAAGGACAAGGCCCTGTCCGGGATCTACCACCGCAACCCGGCGAGCCCCACCGGGATGGGCGGCGTGGGCCACGATGGGTGGACGCCCGCGATCCTCGGGGAGCACATCCAGAGCTTCGCGGCCACCGACCCGAGTACCTATTTCGTGATCCTCAACAACCAGGGCAACGTCTGGCGCCACGTCCTCGGCTCGCCCAACCCCATGACGGTCTACGCTCTGCCGACGGGCGTGCGTGCGTACCGCCTCGATCGCGTGATCACGGCCGGGGACGGAACCGGCGGGCACACGGCGACCGATTCCATCTGGGCCTCGACCTCCGGCGATGGACAAGGGGCCTACATCCTCAAGGAAACGGGGACCAGCTGGGGCGCCTTCTACGGAGCCAACGCCGACGGCTCGCTGTCCAACGCGGCGACGCCCGGGCACGCGTTGCAGATCAACGCGGCGGTCGGGTTGGGCCTCACCATCGAGGGCCAGTACACCGCCGTGTTCGTGTGCACCTCCTCCGGGATCTGGTGGGCGGACAACCTCAACGGCACCGCCTGGAAGCGTGCCACGGGCCTCGACGGGCTCACCGACTACGGGGTGTCCGGCGTCACGGCGGGGCAGTACCAGGCGCTCCAGGGCGCGCTCACCACGCGCGTCTTCGCGTACAACCCCACGCAGCTGTTCTACTCCAACAGCAGCGCTCGCTTCTGGCGCGACCTGACCAAGGAAGAGCTCCATTGGGGTCCGTACTTCGCGGCGCTCGCGCTCGGATCGTCGTACGCGGACCTGCCGCACAACGACGTGATCACGATCGGCCCGATGGCGTTGAGCCCGATCAGCAACCCGCCGAACACCCACATCCAGGTGGCGTGCCTCCCGACCGGGTGGTACTGGCTGCGGCAACTCGACGACTGCCTCGATTGGGAGTACCGCCTCGTCAATGGCAGTGCGGTGACGGAGGCGTGCATGGCGTCCTCCATCGCGGATCTCGGCACCTCGACGAGCGTCTCGCTGGTGCAGAGCAGCAACGACCTCGCCAAGGTCGGGCGGCGCTGGCTCGCCGAGAACACGGTGCCGGTCAAGACGATCAAGGTCCTCACGACGTGCACCACGCAGGAGGCCGGGATCCTCAAGGTCTACCCGGGCGACCTGGTACCGGTGACGCTCCAGGACGCGATCCCGGAGGTCACGCTGGACGGCACGGTGGTCCGCACCGTGGTCGTGGCGTTCTCCGCGACGCCGCTCTACGTCACCTCCATCACGCGCACGATGGACCAGAGCGGCGGCCCGCTGATGCGCGTCGAGCTGGAGCTCTCCAACGTCTACCGCAAGGAGGTGGCGTCGCCCGATGACCTGGCGGCCGGCCTCCAGGACCAACTCAACAGCCTGAAGGACTTCTACCGGTGAGCAGGGCCAGGAGCGGGAGGAGGGTGGCGCATGGCGGCGATCAGCGGGCAGGACCAAGCGAGGCCAGGCAACTGGCACCGCATCGAGGGCGAGACCGGCGCGCGCTTCTGGGAGCCGGAGCCGCTCCAGGTCGCCTACGCGCTCTCGGGCCAGCGCACCCACACGGTGGACCTCATCCCGGGCAACTCCTACGCCATGGTGTGGGGCACCGACGCGTCCCCGGTGTACGTGGTGGACGCGTCGGTAGACAAGTGGATCCTATTCACCAAGGTGGGCACCGGCGTCCTCTACTGCGTGCGCGAGAGCCAGTGGCCGGACCTGGAGCTCTCGACGACGCTCAACCTGGTCGCGTTCGTCCGGTGGGACCTCCACGGGTTCGGGCCCTACCAGCCGAAGGTGCAGCAGTTCTATAGCGCGAACGGCAGCGCGACGGGCGGCGGGGTGTTCGGAACGCGCAACAGCGGAAGCGCGACGGGAGGCGGCGTGAGCAGTACATCGGTCCCCATGTCGTTCAGCAGCACGTTCAACACCAACAACACCAACGAGTACATCGAGGGCTCCTTGAAGATCCCCACGACGATCCCCGCCCGCACGGTTCTCGCCGAGGCGACGGTGGGGTCCGTCGGGGTCCTCGTGATCTCGATCACGACCGACGGCCACATCATGGCCGAGCAGCACTACCGGGGCGGAGCGGTCTCCCTGGACCTGGTGGCCGGCGTCGTCGCCGCCGGCGAGATCTGGCACTGGGCGGTCAAGAACCGCGCAACGGACAACGGCTACTACGCGCTGCACGGACAGGCGATGGGACCCGCTGGACGCACCAACGGGCCGGTGGCCTCCGGCGCCAATCCGACCGCGGCCGTCGTCGGCAACGACAGCGGGGTGCTCGGCACCATCGCGGTCGGGAAGCAGGTTGCGTCGGGGTACGCGGACTTCTCCACGACCACCGGCGGCTGGTGGAGCAAGGTCGGCTTCGCCCACAACACGTCGATGGAGCCCGGAGGCGCGCCGACGAGCGACCCGCCCGTCGCCAGCTACGACGCCATCTTCCTCTGCGAGCAAACGCCCGGCGCGACGACGACGTTCCTCGATTCCTCCGGCAACAACTACAACCTGGCGGGTTCGGGGACGATCAACACGGAGGGACCGTACAACACCTAACCGACCGAGACGGAGGAGGATCCCGCTGATGCCGTTGCCTCTCCCCGCCCTGCCGGAGGGCTTCGACCTCCAGGACCTCGTGCAGACCCTGATCTCGCCGTGGGACGACGCCAGGGCCGCCTTGCTGGCGGCCCTGGCGTCGGCGTCCACGAGCATCTACCTGGCCGACTACGGCTTGACCATGCCGGACCTGGTGGACCTGCTGATCGCCAAGGCCAAGGCAGGCGTTCGCGTCGTGGTCGTCCTCGACCATACACAGAGCGCCGGAACCACGGAGCGCCCATTGGTGCGTCGGCTGATCGATGCGGCCAGGGAGTGGCCGTGGTGGACTCTTGGCTCTGCCTGGACGGGTCGTTCAACTTCTCCGGGAAGGGGGAGGAGGACGGCGCGCAGGCGGAGGCCAACGACCTCAACATCGTGCCTTCGAGGAAGCGGGCCGCGCTCTTCACCGGGCGCATCATGGCGCTGCACGATTGGGCCTTGACCCACGAGGCGCGCTACCAGCTCATTGGCCCCGAGGCAACCATCGGGGCGCGCCCTCCCGAGGGAGGCGATGCGGCTCCGTCGCCGCGCACCACCCCGCCTTCGGATGAAGCGCCAGAAAGGACAGCCCCCGATGCCCACTCTGCCCCCGACCCCGCCCCGATCTCCACGGTTCTACCGTGAGCGCGACGACGAGCGCCGTCGCCATCCCGACGTGACGCGGCGGATCGCCGAGCGCCCCGAGCGGTGCCCGGCGTGCCGGGCCGACGCGTCCGCGCGCCCCTGCGCCCACTTCGTGGCGGTGGGCGACGACCACCGGGCGCACGACGCCCACGCCGTCCCCGGCCGCGAGCTCGTCGTGCAGACGGAGCCGCGCGCGGGGTGGGACCCCGCGCGGGGACGACCCCGGGCGTTCTGGGCATTCGTCGTCCCGCGCACCCCGGACCGGAGGTAACCCATGGCGATCCAGATGGCGGCAGTGGCGGTCGTGGCGGTCGCCCTGGCGGGGGACGCGCTGGCCAACCCGCAAACGACGACGCTGGCGATCCAGCTCCTGATCGCCGTGGTCACCGCCGCGGGTGGCGTTTTCGTGGCGAAGGTCACGACGAGGGGCAAGGACCGCACGGAGGTCCTCACCGAGCTGCGCGACGAGAACTCCGAGCTACGCGCCCGGCTCGCCGACGTGCGCCAGGACCGGGACGCGCTGGCCACCAAGGTCGAGCAGCTCAGCGACGAGAACGAGAACCGCTCGAGGCGCATCAACAAGCTGCTCGACGAGATGGACCGGGTCAAGCGCCCGTACCCGGGGCGCCGATCCGGCACGGACGACGACGACCGGCAACGGGACGGAGGTCAAGCATGAGCCTATTGTTCACCCCGACCCTGCAGCCAGACCAAGTGCTCCCGCTCTTCGTCGCCATGGTCCTGCTCGGCCTCGTCGCCGGGCGGATCCTGCGCCTCGGGCGGCGCGGCCCCGAGCCCACCCTCGTCGGCATCCTGGCGTTCGTCGCCGGGGACGTGTACCGCGTGACCCTGGGGCTGACCTCGCACCAGGGCATCGCCCGCTACGCGTTCTCGCAATTGCCCTATACGTTTTTCTGGTTCGTGGCCTGCGCGGGCCTGACCGTGGGGCTCTACGGGTCGGCGCTGGTGGTCCAGGTGGTCCGGCGCGAGCGGATGGGGCCACAGCCATGAACGACGCGCTGGCGTACGCCGGGGCGCACGGCCTCGGCTGGGGCACCGTCGCCGTCGTCGTGGGCCTGTCCCTACCCTACGGCTACCTCGTCCGTCGCTTCGTCCGGGCGCACCCGGTCGCCCTGGCCATCGTCTCGATGGCCAACTTCTCGGCATTCCTCTTCGCCGTCTCGCTCTCCCGCGCGATCGCGGGGCGCGGCGACGCGGATGGACCGGCCTCGTGGTGGTACCTGGCGCTGTTCGCGCTCTGGACGACGGCGGGGATGGCGGGCTACCACCTGGCGATCCTGCGGGAGGGGCGGCGATGACGATCCACGGCTTGCTGGCGGCCCTCGTGGCCTGGGGGACGCACGCCCCGCTCTCGCACGCGCAGGGTAGGACCATCTGGGATCCGGCGTACGTCATCTATTACAACGGCTCCCCCGCGGTGCTGCTGGCCATGCTGTCCATCGGGGCCGTGCTCGGATTGTTCCTGCACGTCGCCTTCCCTCGGCCCGAGATCCCCGCGGCCGAGCGCGCCTACGTCGTCCTCGCCGCGGGGATCTCGGGGAACCTCGCGCTCGGCGTCATCAAGACCCTCGAGTACGGCATCCGCCCGATTTGGATGTACCACGTCGATTTTGCAGCATTGGACGCCGTGGTGGGGCTCGGCTGCTACACGTCGCTCTCGCTGTTGGCCCAGCGGGCCGCGTGGGCGGAACGACGCCACCGGATCGACGTCGGGGTCTGACGACCCCACCCGCATGGTACCGCATCTCCACCGTGATGGGCGTTGCAGTCTCGCGGTAATGCAACGACGATCGCGGCGTGGTGGTGGTGGGATGCACCTGGCCGCGAGGCCAGCCGCGATCGACAGAGAGCGGCCCCGACCTACCCCGCCCCACAGAGGAGCCCCCATGAGCAACCCCAGCGCTGGCATCAGCGGTGCCGCTACGAAACCCCAAGGTAGCGTGTGGTCCGAGGAGGCGATCGCCGACCTGATGGCGGCGATCGACGCCGACTACCGACGCGGGAGCACGGCGCTCGCCCGGAGCCTCCGAGCGAAGGGCCACGCGATCAGCGACAAGGCGTGCGAGCGTCGGCTGTGGAGGATGGGGCTCGCCTCGGTGCGTGCCCGAGAGGCCATGGCCGAGACCCGCCGGATGCAGCGAACGCGCGGCGAGGCTTCGCCGTTCCGCCCGACTCCACTTGCCCCCACCGCGACAGCCCCGGAAGCCCCGGAAGCCGACGCGGTGCTGGTCGGCGGATGGCGTGGACTCGGTCGCGCCCTAGAGCAGACCAAGCTCGCCATGGCAGATGTGCTGCCCCCCCACGAGGACGAGCGCACCATCGTGGTCAAGGTGACCAGCGATCGACCCAAGCCGCTCCTGGTGATCTCGGACTGCCATCTCGGCTCCTGGTTCGTCGACTACCGGCTGATGGAGCGCATCACCGACGAAATCCTGTCGGTGCCGGACCTCGGCCTCCTCGTGGTCGGCGACCAGACGCAGATGGCCATCAAGCTGCGAGGCGTCGCCGAGGTATCTGAAAACGCGGTGCCGCCAAAGTACCAGATGGCGTTCCTGCGCTCGTGGGTGCGGGAGCTGCGGGACCGCATCATCCTCTCGACGTGGGACAACCACGCCTCCGAGCGCGAGGACCTCGCCACCGGGATCTCGGCCTACGAGGGGGTCTTCGTGGACGAAGGCATCCCCTTCTTCCCGCACATCGGACATCCGGACCTGGTGGTGGGGCAACAGACGTACCGCACGGCCGTCAGCCATCGCTTCCGGGGCACAGCGAACAATTGCGCCGGGATGCGCAACTACGTACGCCGGGAGTACCCGGAGTGCGAGTTGATCGTCCAGGGGGACAGCCACATCCCAGAAATCGCGCAGTGGATCGAGGGCGGGCGCAAGAAGGTCGCCGTGAACTCGGGGACGATCCAGAGCGGTCTCTTCTCGCGGAGGCACTTCTCGCTCCGCACGGCGGCGGTGTTTCCCGTCGTCACCCTGGATCCGGTGGAGCGCATCGTCACGCCCTACTGGAGCCTCGCGGAGTACCTGCGCGCCAGCGGGCGCGCTTGATCCACCAGTTACCTCCACACACCGCGCCTCGCGGCCCAACAACAAGGACAAGGAGATCCACCGATGACCCACAGCCAGCTCGTCGCCCTCACCTCGTACGCGTTGCCCATCGCGACGCTGATCGTCATCGCCGCCGGCCTCATCCAGGCGCTGAAGACGCTGGTCATCCTGCGCGTCCTGCCGCAGTCGAACGACCAGCAGAACGCCGTCACCCGCGTCGTGGCGTTCGCCGTCTCGTACGCGCTCGTCGTCGCCAATGCGTTCGCCGACGGCCGCGTGACGCTGCCCGACGCGTGGGCGCTGATCCCCGCCGGGATCACCGTGTTCCTGGGTGCGACCGGCGGATACCACCTGTTCTCCGCCGCCACCTCCGGCGGGAGCACCGACACCACCGCCACGACCACGCCGGACGTCGCCTCCATCCTCCAGACGGTCCTCGGGCAGCTCACCTCGGTCGTCGGGGCCAACCTCGCGCTCGCCAAGGGCGTCACTGCTCCCGCTGCTCCTTCCGTGCCCGTCGCGGCTTCCACGGAGCCCGTTGCTCCCATGGCGCCCGCGGTGGAGCCCGTCGCTCCCGTCCGGGTGGAGCCCGTGGTTCCGTCCACCGCTGCTCCTACGCCGGCTCCCTCCGTCCCTGTCCAGGCCACCGTCACGATCACGACCGACGCGGGCGATGCCCATTCCGTGACCGGCCCCGTGGTTCCAGTGACCAGCACGGAGAGCACGGCTCCCGCTGCCTGATCCTCGATCTCCCCTGCGCGCGCCAGCGCGCTGCCTGGCGTGCGCTGATCCCACCGAGAGACGGAGGAGGAGGGAGGGAGCGATGGCGCGCAAGGAGAGCAGCCTGGAGCGAGCGTTGGCGGCGCAGATCCGCGCCGCCGGGATCCCTCCACCCGAGCGAGAGGTTGTCTTTGCCCCTCCACGGAGGTGGCGCGCCGACTTCGCCTGGCCGGCCCACCGAGTGATCGTCGAGGTGGAGGGCGGCATCTGGTCGCGTGGCCGCCACGTCTCGCCGGATGGGTTCCTCCGGGACGTGGAGAAGTACAACGCGGCGACCGAGCTCGGCTGGCGGGTCTACCGCGTCCACGCCGGATCCATCAACGACGGGAGCGCGATCGCGCTCATCCAGCGAGCGCTGGGGGCTGCACAGCCACCCCCAGCACCCGCGCCCACTGCGCCATCCAGAAGCAGGAGGAAGCCATGCGCCCCACGTTCCCCACGTCCACCCCGGCTCGCCTCGCCCTCGCGGCGCTGATCCTGGCGCTCGGCATCGCGGCCACGTTCGCGGCGCACGTCGCGGGGTACCCGCTGGCGCCCTACGCGTTGCCGTGCGCGATCGTCGTCGCGGCCCTGTCGCTCGTGGTCCACGGCGCCGAGGCCCGGCGTCGCGGCCACGGTGCATCCCCCCGCCACCTCGTGGTGCGGCACGGCCACCTCCACGCGTTCGTCGGGGTCGTGGCGTTCGCCGCGATCGCCATCGGGTCGTTCTTCGCCCTCACCCGGAGCGGCGGAGGGCGGCTGGACACGACCCGCCACATCGCCCCGCCGGCGTACACCCGCGCGGGGGGTGGGCTGCCCTCCTCCGTGGACCTCTCGGGCCAGGTCCGGTACGTCCGCAACCAGGGCAACACCAACAGCTGCGGCGCCCAGACGATCACCGAGCTCGACGAGATCGAGCGGCTGCAGCGCGACGAGAACGCGGGGAATGAGTCTCCGTGGTGGACGTACTACCAGGCGCAAGGTCCGGGGAACGGGTACACGACGGCCAGCCAGGACGCCAACGCGCTGGCTGGGTACGGGTCGATCCCCTACGCGGCGGACCAGGGCGAGGGCTACCCGCCGTCCGGGGCCGGTTCCTACGCCCGCGGCTACGGCGGCTCGCTGACGACGTTGTTCGCCAACGACACCAGCGACGGTGCGGCCTCCGCCGTCATGTACGAGCTGGCCCACGGGCACCCCGTCGGGTTCCTGTACTACGTCCACCAGGGACTGGAGAACGCGTTCTGGACGGGGGAATTCGCCAACACGGGAGGGTTCGCGTTCAGCCACTTCATGGTCTTCGTGGGCTACCGGGAAACCACGAGCGGCGTCGAGTTCCGGATCCTCAACAGCTGGGGGTCCTCGTGGGGCGAGAACGGCCTTGCCTACATGACGCCCGGGTCGTTCTCCAGCGTTGCGGAGGCGTTCGTCTGGACGCCCGGCGGTCGGGCGTACCCGTACGACGTGGCCCCCATCGTTCCGCCCACCGCCACGCCGACGCGTCGCCCTACCCCCCGCCCGACGGCCACGCGTCGCCCCACCCCGCGCCCCACGGCGACGCCACGGCCCACGGCCACCCCCACGCCACGCCCCACAGTCCTCACGGTGACGGTGGCCTCGACGCTCCGCTCCGGTCCCTCGGCGGGCTCGGCACCATCGCGGCCCGTCACCGTGGCGAGGAAGGGCTGGAAGCTCACCCACCGTCGTGGTGGTCCCATCACGCCCCACTGGGTGCGCGCGTGCCCGTTCCCCTCGAAGGGGCGGTCGCTCTCGTGCGGCTGGATCTCTCGCTCGCACGTTCGTTGATTCGACGCCCGGAGGTGACGAAGGTGGCAACCTTGACGTACACGACGTTCGCGGGGGGCACCCAGGAGCTCGTTGCTCCCGCCGCTGGGATCGACGCCCCCAACGCGAGCGGTGCCCTCGCGCGGTGCTCCGCCGACCTCCTGGCCGTCTACGCGGCGGCCTCGGTTCAGCAGGGCGTCCCCCTGGCGCTCCTGCTCGTCCAGGGATGCCAGGAGTCCTCGTTCCGCCCCGATGTCGTCAGTGCAGACGGCGGGTACGGCGCCTCACAGTGGACCTACCCGCCCGTCGCGAGGCACTACCTCGGAGTTCCGGACGGCCAGGACTGGCACCCAGCCGCGCTGGATCCGGCTCGGGCCATCCCAGCGCAAGCGTGGTTCGACCATGACCTGTTCGTGGAGGGGGGCTCGTGGCATCAGTGCCTGGCGCGGTACAACGGCGGGACCAACGGAGAGAGCATCCCGGCCGCCTCTTCGTACGCGAGCGGCATCCTGACCCATGCCCAGGCGTTGGAGACCCGGTTCGGGGCGATGGCCCCGGCTCCCGCCCCGCCACCGGCCCCGGCTCCCCAGCCTAAAGAGCAGCGGGGCACCGTCATCAAGGCGTGCTCGCTGAAGGACGCGCCATCCCATGCCAGCAAGGTCGTGACGAAGATCCCTGCGGGCGCGGGGATCGCCATCGAGCCGCAGCGATGGATGGGGCAAGGCCAGCAGTGGGTCCTCGTCCACTACGGCGAGCACGGCGTCCTGCACACCGGATGGATCCTGGCGAGCAACATCGCACCCACCGCCTGACGCCCCAGGAAGGAGCAACGCCATGGCCGACCACGACCACGAGCGCGACGACACCCCGCGCGTCAAGGGCGCCGAGCGCGACCGGCGCCGCGACGCGGATCGTCGTCGCCAGGTCGTGGCGCTCCCCGTGATCGAACACGGCCATCGCGCCGGTCGTGCCTCGGACGAGCGCCGCATCGCGCGGGTTGTCAAGGCCGCACGCCGCCGCGCTCGGTGACGCGACGAGCCCTCCTGGTTGTCAGAGAAGCCGCCCCGTCCGACCTTTGAAGGGTCGGACGGGGCGGCTTTTTTGTTGTCGCTGTCGCGGCCTAGAGGGAGATCGTGTCGATGCGCAGCGCGAACACTGGCACCGGGGCCGAGATGTCGTTGGTCTGCGGCGGTGCCACGCCCGGGTAGACGTCGTACACGTGCGACGAGTCCTGGCCGCTCCCGAGGAGGCCACCTAGCACGGCGCCGGGCCACCGGCCCAGCCGTGTGCCGCTGCGCCCATCGATGGCGACCGTGTGATCGTCGAAATTGTAGACGAGCTTGCCGCTACCTGCGATGCCCAACATGGTGATGAATGGGCGATCGATACCAAGACGAGAGGAGGAAGACGGTGTGTCTTGGCGCAGGATCCGTCGCTGATGGGTTCGAGGGTCTGCTCGGTCGATCTGTGCTTCCGACGAGATGTACCCGACGTTGGCGGCGTCATCGATCGTCAGGGAAAGCTGCGCGCTGGAGTCATTGCGCCCATTCTCCCAGCCTCCCGGAGTCGGGTACGTCATGCTGATCTCCGTGACGAGGCGCCCGGAGCGATCGTCGTATATTCGGACATGGCCGCCGAGAGCCACTGCCCACACCTGGCCTGTCGTAGCATTGACCGCGCAAAGAGCGGGCGGGAATCCAACCGAGTGCTCCCAAATCCGAGCGCCCGTTCGGGTGTCGTACGCGGCGATGGTGGTCGGGTTCTTGTCGCCGGGCACGATGGGCCCACCGAAGTCATTGGCGGCCGGCTTGCAGAAGAGCAAGGCGTGGTGGGGTAGATCGAGCAACGACACAGGTCCATTCGTGTACGTCATGGTCGGCATGTCTGAGAACGGATGACGCGCTATGATACGCCCATCCGGGGACACGATCCGCACCTCCCCGGGTATGGCCCCGCCATAGGAGTTCGGAACTACGCCGATGAGGTTGCCCGTCGACGGGTCCACCGCCAGGTAAAACGTGTAGCCGGAAGCGATCTGATGACGGGACAGCAGGCGACCGGACCGCACGTCGATGGACTCGATGGTTGCGGGTGTGTCGCTGGTGCCCGATTCGACCACGAAGATGCGTCCATGGGCATCGTCGCGGACGATGCTCGGACCATAGGTGGGGATAGGGAGCCTCGCGATCACGCGGTGACGCGCCATATCTACGATCTCGGCTTGTGGACCGAGCAGGTAGACGATCCGGGACCATCGCGGGATGATCTGGAAGGTGATGTCCGCCGTGGCCAATCTGCTGGTTCCGCCGGCGGGCCCCAAGACGACCGTCTTCGTGCTGTAACCCGGAGCGGAACCCGCCACTCGGACGGTTCCCTGTCCAGCAGAAACCGCGCTCGCCTGCACCGACGGCGCCAGCGCATTGACCACGATGAGACCGATGATGAGACCTAGACCTACGACGATACGACCTAGCCGACGCATGGCATTCTCCTACCCACCTACGACCCACCCGGCTTCCGCGAGGTTGCGGTGCTGCCGGGCGCTTCCATGATACCATCCTGCGCTGGCGCACAGAATATATTCTGTGGTCTCGGGAGCCCGCAACCCCCACGCTGAGGGCGTGAACAGCAACGACAACCTCGGGGACTACGACGCAGCGGCGTTGGGACGCGTGGTGCGACGGGCGCGGGTGGGCGTGGGGCTGACGCAGGAGGGCCTGGCGGAGGCGTGCGATATGCACCCGACGTACGTGAGCCTGATCGAGCGCGGGCGGACGAAGCCGACCCTGGAGAAGTTGTGGGCCATCGCGCACCAGGTCGGGTTACGCCCCTCGGCGCTCGTGGCGCTGGTCGAGGACGAGGCCGCGCACCCTGGGTAGGCAGCGCCACCCGTTGCTCGTCATGACGCTACCGCGGTATCATGGCACCATCCACCGCACCCCACCGTGTCCCATGGCACTCCTCCTCGCCACCCTCGGCGACTCCCGACCTCCATCGCGCCTCTGCGCCCGGCAACCCGGCGCTCCTGTGTTCGATGCATAGACGAGACGGAGAGACAACGATGCAACTGACGGTGTACGACGCGCTGACCGCGGCGATTGACCAGGTGCCCAATGACCCCGAGGTGTGGATGGAGGACGGCCAGGTGCAACTGCTCGTGCGGCTGTACCTCGTCCAGGCGGACGGTGGCCGCAGGCCCTTGCACGCCAACAGGTGGTGGCGGGTGTACCAAGAGGCGGCGAGGGCTTACCGTGAAGGCGGCGGCTACGTCGGACGCCAGGGTCTCGCACGGTACTACCACGCAGGGACGCTGCGCGACGCGGTGGAAGGGCTGTGCGGCACGTAGCCGACGGTCAGGGCGCTACGCCGAGGTCGAGGAGCACCCGGTGGGCCTCCCGCCACGTCGCGTACTCCGCGACCACGGCGACCGCGTAATCGCGTCCGGGCCTGGCGGCACGGCCGGCCATCTGGGCTTGGAGGTACCAGCCGATGTCGGCAGGATGGTCGGCGCGCACGAGGAGCCATCGCGTGCCGGGCAGGTCCTGCAGGTCCGGGGCGAGCCGTTGGAACTGCGCCGGGGAACGCGGGAGGTCGTATCCGCTGTCCGAGCGACGGACGAGGAAGGGGCGGTCCTGCCACTCTTGGGGAGCCAGCTCGCGGGTCGCGGGGAACCGGCCTAGTGCGGCGAGGAGGCCCTCCCGCGACCCGCCGTGCCACAGCTCCTCGACGGGGTACACCGTCGCGTCGACGTCGGGCTGCCAACGGAGGGCCTCGTCGGCATCGACGGCGCGGAGCAGGTACCACGTCCCCTCTCCGCCGCCCTCCGCCTCGCCGCGCAACCACTCGGCGCGGCCGGCTTCCGCTTCGATCCCATCGGCAGTTCGGTGCAGGTAGTAGAGGCCCGTCGGGATGGCGGCGCTGTAAAGGCGGCCGCCCGGCGTCTCGTGCCCCCACAGGTGGTTGATGATCTCCGCGGCGTCCCGGATCGCCCTCGCCGAAGTCCCCGGGTCCACGACGTGCGCCGCGTGGGGGTGCGCCGACAGGTTGCGCAGTTGGTTCACGGCGTGCTCGACGACCTCGTTGCGCCGCCCGCTGAGCAGACCCTCGCGCCGCGCCCACGCGAGGAGGCCGTGCAGCTGCCCGTCGAACTGGGGGTGTTCGTGCAAGCGCCACCCCTGGGCTCTCGGGTGCGAGCCGTTCCGCCGGAGCGCCCACGGGACCTCGCTGTAGCCCCCAGGGTGCAGCGTGGCCGTGGCCCCGGTCGTCGCGTTGTCGAGGGGGACGCCGCTCTCGTACTCCACCAAGAAGCGGGCGCCGAGGGCCATCTCGACGATCAGCTCGGCGCGCTCCGTCGCGACCGTGAAGAACTCGTAGACGAAGCTGCCGTAGACGTGGAGCGCACGGCACACCTCGAAGTAACCCCGGACGTACTCGGGGACCTCCGGCACCAGGTCCCAACCGGAGACCATTTCTTGGATCACGCCCGCAGGGTCGTCCTCGTTCCCGATGGTGCCGGTGGCGAAGTCGATGCGCGGCATGTGCGCGACGCGCGGATCGAGGGCCATCAGCTCCGCCAAGGTTCTGATACGCACGTCTCCTCCGTCCCACGCGCGACCGGCGGTGCCGTGCCGCTACTCCGCCAGCAACGCCTCCGTGACCTCCCGCCGATCGACCTGTACGAGCGCGTGGTTCACCAGGTCCGCGACGAGCCCGGAGCCGTCCGTCGCGCGCTCGACGTCCGACAGCGACTCGACGTAGTTCCGCACGGCGTCCGCGCCGCCCGTCCCCGCCGCAATCCGCGAGGCGCGGTACATCCGCTCGTCGTTGGTCAGCCACAGGTTCACGCACCACGTTTCGTCGTTGGGCCAGCCGTTGTATTCCGCCAAAATCGCCTCCCTTCCAACACTTCGTGTAGTCTAATGGTATTGTCCCACATCGTTGAACAGGTGCCCGGATACCATGGACCCGCTCTCCCCCGCCGAACGCAGCGAGCGCATGAGCCGCGTGCGGAACAAGGACACGAAGCCCGAGCTGATCGTCCGGCGCCTCCTGCACGCCATGGGGTACAGGTACCGCCTCCAGGGTCGTGGCCTCCCGGGCCGCCCGGATCTCGTGTTCGGGAAACGGCGGAAGGTCGTCCTCGTCCACGGCTGCATGTGGCACCAGCACGGGTGCAACATCTACCGTCAGCCCAAGAGCCGGCCGGGGTTCTGGCTGCCCAAGCTGGAAGGCAACGTCCGACGGGACCGCGAGAACCAGGGGCGGCTCCGTGAGATGGGCTGGGACTACCTCGTGGTCTGGGAATGCGAGGCCAAGCGCCGCGACACCGCCGGGTTGCCGGAGCGGCTCGTGGAGTTCCTGGGGCCGTCGAGGACGGAGGCCTAGACCGTTCCGCCCTCGTCGCCGTCCTCGGCCTCCATCGCTTCGAGCGCGAGCTGCTCCAGGTCTTGCGCCGGCAGGTCTAGGAACGCCCGGACCCGTTCTTCGGCCTCCTCACGCGTCTTCGTGACCTGGATCGCCGCCTTCCAGTTGGACGTCCGACCGGGATGGAGCGCGTCCCACCAAGAGATCTCGGTCGAGCGGTTCTTGCCGGGATCGTGGTTGCCGAAGCCGTCGAGCCAGACGTTCCACAACGGACGGTAGTGCTCGATCAGGAATCGCTCCGACATCGTGATCCACAACGGCGTCACGACCAGGTAGCGGCAGAGGAAGTCGTCGAGCGCGAGGTTCTCCACCGCGCGGATCGAGGCGGCGTGCTCGCGTAGTCGGCCGAACAGGGGCGTGTCTGGTGGCGACGCTTTCTTCCGCTTCCGGGAATTCGGGGCGTCGGCCTTCCTCCCCTTGCGCGCCCCCGCCGGGACGGCCTTGCCGACGTAGATCGGCCGCGAGGCGTCGGGGGAACGGAACGGGGCGTAGGCCTCGGCGTTCCCGGTGTAGAACAGCGCGTAGACGCCAGCCTTCTCGAAGGAGGTCGCGGGCGGGAGCGGGTACGGGCCACGCCCCATCAGCTCCTGCACGCAGTTTTTGGTCAAGTTACCGTAGTCGAGCGGGTTGTACTCCCCGGATAGAGCCATCTCGTCCCTTGGTCGGCCCTAGCGCCGCCGCGACGCTGCGCGCGACCACGGCGGCGAGCAATGCGGGCACGGCGTTACCGAGCTGGCGCAAGATCTCCGTCCACGGCCCCTCGAACACCCATTCGTCCGGGAACGTCTGGATGCGAGCCGCCTCACGCCCGGTCATGTACCTCACCGTGCCATCGGGTAATGATAGCATATTTTCCCCGCCGGGCACGCCGTGGACGCCGGCCTTCAGCGCCTTGGAAGGCCAATCGAGGGTGCTCCCGGTGTGGCCCGGATAGGCCCGGGCGCCGGGTTGGAGGCGATGGTTGTGGACGCTGGGCGCATCCTGGCCCGCGATCGGCTCCGGGAGGTCGTGGATGGCGTCACGGACGGTGCGCCACGGCAGGAGCGGCACTAGTTCGCCCGTCGAGAGCAACCGCTCCCGTAGGGCGGAGAACTCCGGCGGGTCAGCGGGGCGCGGCAACCCGTGACGCTCCCAGTACTCGCCGGTGATCCACTGCGCTCGCTCGAGGGAGCGCTGGCTGTGCGTGGGCTCGGGGAAGGACCAATGGACGTCCACGTCGTTCCGGATGCCGACGACGAAGACGCGATGCCGTAGCTGGGGCACACCATAATCGGCGGCGTTGGCAAGGTGGTAGGACACGCGGTAGTGGAGGTCAGGGCGAGGGCCACGCAGGTGCACCGTTTCCAGCCGCGCCATGTGGTCCTCCCACGCCTCGTGCTCGTGGCGGAGCACGGTGGGGTAACTCAACTCGTGGAGCGCGTACGAGTAATAAGGAAGGAAAGCGGGCCGCAGGAGCCCGCGCACGTTCTCCATGATGAACGCTCGTGGGTGTAGCTCGCGGATCGCCCGGGCGAACTCGGGGATCATGTTGCGCGTGTCGTCACGCCCTCGGTGCTTGCCTCCGATCGAGAACGGCTGGCAAGGAGGGCCGCCCGCCACGAGGTCCACCGGGCCGAACTCGCGGAAATCGACGAGCCGCGCGTCGGTTTCGAGGACGCGCCAATGGTCGATCCCGGAGAGCGTACGGTGCGCGACGTTGGATCGCACCGTCTCGCAGGCGATGTGTGCCCACTCGATCAAGCCGCTGTGCTGGAACCCGGCCGCGTGGGTACCCAGCGCCAGGCCCCCACCACCAGTGAAGATCTCCAACGAGCGCAGATCCCCGGTCGCCGGTGCCCCGGTCCACGTCCCTGCCCCGATCGCCGTCTCCCGCTCTCTCGTCTCTACCGTCATCTCGTACTCCTCTCCATATACTACCGGCCGGGACCGGCAGCGTCCGTCGGGTTATCAAGACCGACGAGATGATCTAGTGCTGGAGTTGTCCTCGCGCAGCCGCACCACCCTGCCGCCCTCGTGGTGCGCCTCGACGTACGGGGCCATCCGCGCGGCGTGCCCCGCGCGCTCGGCGAGGTACTCCCTGACGCCCGCTGGGAGGACCAGCGGCGCCCCATCGTTCAGCGCCTCGACGACCGCGACGAACTCGGCGGGAGCCAGCGTGGTCACGTCGCCTACCACCGCGACGCTGTGCCTTACGTCGTCGCCCAGCGGGAGCATGAGGCGATACACCGAGAGGACGACAGCGTCGTCCTCGCGCAGCGTCGCCTGCACGCGGTCATACGCACGGACCGCCGCCGCTTCGTCCACGTACGCCGCCGCGCGCATCGGCGCGCTCTCACCGCTTCCCTTCGTCGCATCGTCGTTCACGTTGTCCTCCCCGTCGTTCTTCATGCTTTTCTGTTTACATAACACCATCGTACCACGTAGGTCCGGGGTTGCGGGGAAGGGCGGGATCGTGCGATGGCAGCGATCGGCGTCTACCCGTTCGTCTACCGGAGGGCGCGTTACGTCATGGACAGGACATGAAAAAACCGCCCCGATGGAGGCGGTGGAGAGGAGACGACGGGACCCTGTGGAGAGGACGATAGTATCTTTTACGCTTGGGAAGCAAGCACTCTGCCAACTGAGTTACACCCGCATCGTGTCTTTATTCTACAGAGGCTCACGCCATTTGTCTAGTAACAGTTCAGGCGTGGGGTAAACACGGGCGCAGCCGGATACGGCGCGCCGCGAAGGGATTGAGGCCGCAGACGCGGCAAATCCGAAAGAGGCCGGCCAGATCGAGGCGCGTCTGGGGGCACCGTTAAAAGGCGCGGGGATGGGATATGCTGAGGCTGACGAGCAGGGAGGTACCACCACAGGGAAGTGTGGAGCGGAGGGAGGAACCAATGCTGGGTATCACCGCCGCGGATGAGGTAACCGGGCGCGCCGGCAGGACAGGACCAGGAGACCCTATTAGATGAACTCTATGGCCGGCATCCTGGACTGCTACCCGCTGCTGATCCTCGACGGCGCCCTCGCGACCGAGTTGGAGCGGCGCGGCGTAGATCTGCGCGACCCGCTCTGGTCGGCCACGGCGCTGATCGAGGCGCCGCACCTGATCAAGCAGGTCCACGCCGCGTACTTCGCCGCGGGGGCCGATTGCGCGATCACCGCGACCTATCAGGCGACCTTCCAAGGCTTCGCGCAGCGCGGCCTGGACGCGGCAGCGGCAGCGGACCTCATGCGGCTGGCGGTGCGGCTGGCTGTCGAGGCCCGCGACGAGTTCTGGGCCGACCCCGCCCAGCGCGTTGGCCGGCCCAAACCGCTCGTGGCCGCCTCGATCGGCCCCTACGGCGCGTTCCTGGCCGACGGCTCCGAGTACGCGGGAGACTATGGCCTGAGCGAAGACGAGTTGCGTCGCTTCCACCGGCCGCGCCTGGCGCTCCTCGCCGCGAGCGAGGCCGACCTACTGGCCTGCGAGACGATCCCCTGCCTGGTCGAGGCGCGGGCGCTGGCGGAGCTCCTGGACGAGTTCCCCGGCCGCGACGCCTGGATCAGCTTCAGCGCCCGCGACGGGGCGCATACCTCTCACGGCGAGCCGCTCGCTGATTGCGCGGCGCAACTCGACGGGTACGCGGGGGTGACGGCCATCGGGGTCAACTGTACCGCACCCCGCTATATCGCCGATCTGGTCGGCGCAATCGGCTCCGCCACCGCGAAGCCGATCGTGGTCTACCCCAATTCGGGGGAGACCTATCGGCCCGAGGACAACGGTTGGACAGAGGCTGGCGCGGGCGCGGCCTACACCGAGCAGGCGGGGGCCTGGTACGAGCGGGGCGCGCGGATCATCGGCGGCTGCTGTCGCACCACCCCCAACGAGATCCGCGCGCTGGCCGGCTGGGCGCGTCGCTAAAGGCGCCGGTGGCGGTAACCCCGCCACGTATACACGCAGCCGGGGCTGGCGATGCGCCCGCCCCGGCCAGCCCCCGGTTATCGCTCTCGCCGCGTCCGCGCTACGATTGGCCGCCCACGCCGTCGCTCAAGGCGCGCTCGTGCGCGAGTTGTTCCGTCTCCGCCGCGCTGCGCACCTCCGATGACGGCAGATCCGCATTCCCCGCTACCTTGTCCTCCACACCCTGCTCCCCCGGGAAGGGGGAGGATTCGGCCTTGGGGTCATGGCCCGTCAAGGCGCTGTAAGAATCCTTGTTCAGCTTGCGAGCCGTGCTCTCGGGCATGTCGTGCATTGGTCGATCTCCCCATAGTGTATTCACGCGTTTCTACGTTTCGGCGCCATGCTGTGCAGGTCATGTGCCACGACAGGGCCTATATCGTCTAATGCCTAAGCTCATTGGGGGATTGGCGGCGATGCGGCGATAACTCTATAGTAGTAGGTAGTAGAGAGTATATCGCGCATCGCGAGGAAAATGTCGCCTCGCCGCCACGAAGAGGGTTCGCCCCATGGTTTTCATAAAGGGACAGCGCCCGGCGCGGCGGCGTGCCGTGGCGCGCCGCCGCGACACCCTCGCGGACGCGGTCGACCGGCTGCGCGCGGTCCTGGAGGTGTCGCGCGCGCTCAGCGCGCTCGACGACGAGGATGAGCTGCTCGATCTCATCGTATCGTCGGCATGCCGCTGCCTAGCAGTTTGTCGGAGAGAGGCGTCCGCTTCTCTCGGAGTGTAAATGGTACAGTTGGGGCATGAGTAGAAGCTTCAAGACCGTGGATTATGAGGCGGCGCGCGACCTGACCGTACGCCTGGGCG
>JAABUH010001161.1_pt1 | contig 31395 bp, 50 predicted proteins | sample 5559121 | NCBI WGS metagenome assembly JAABUH01 (sample SAMN10711871, study PRJNA513364) | rock metagenome | isolation source: Antarctica rocks | place: Antarctica: Victoria Land, Battleship Promontory nord | collected 2015-12-28
AGCCCTGCGTGGGCGCACGTGACGACGGTCGGCCGGCGCGCGGGCGCTGCGCCGCCGGCGGAGCACGCCGCGAAGCTGACGCAGAGCGTGGTGGATATGGACGCGCTTGCGACCGGGGCCGGCCCGGCCTTCGCCGGAGCGGACGTGGCCTTCTGCGCGCTCGGCACCAAGCGCCGCGTGGCCGGCAGCGCGGCGGCGTATGTCAAGGCGCGCAGCCGCGCTCTGCTGCGCGTCTGGCTCTAAGCGCGCCGCCCAGACTTGGCCGGGCTTGCAAGCAAAGCGATGCCCGGTACTGCCGCCTGTGGTCGAGGCGTGGCGCGCACGCGGCGCCAAACACTATATGGCCGGCTGCCAAAATGCCGCGTTCCGCACATCTGTGCGCTCCTGCATGGTCACAGCGTATGCAGGGCAGCAGTTCCCTGGCAGGCACTCGTGCACGATACTGGGGGGCGCCTGTGCGTAGGTCGCAACTGGTACCCAGCACATGCTGCCCAGCCAGGCACTGGGCACGCAGCTTAAAAATGAGTGCTACAAAGCCCAGGCCCCTCCCTGAACACATCATCTCTGACGCTGCCGGGCACGCTGCGCCGCCTCGCAACGACGCGCCGGCGCGCAGGTGGACCTGACATACGTGGCGGCGGCGGCCACGGCGGCCAAGGCGGCGGGCGTGCGGCACTTCAGCCTGGTCAGCTCCAAGGGCGCCAGCGCGTGGCTGCCAGCCTCGCACGCGCTGCCGCTGCACCCGCTGCTGTACCTGCGCACCAAGGGGCAGGCGGAGGCGGCCGTGAAGGCGCAGGCGCGCCCGTCGCGCCGTGGGGGTGCCTGACATGCTTGGATCTCTCTATGCGGTGGACGATTGAGGAGCCCAGCTGCGCGCCTCCATGCCGTGCTGCTCGCCGAACGGCTGATGTGCTGCCCCCGGGCAGGCGTACTGGCACGGCTGCTGCATGGCCCCTGAGCAGGCGTACAGGCGCTGGCGCACTACGCGCTGACAGAAATTCCCGCGCAGCAGGGCTTTGAGCGCGTGTCCATCTTCCGGCCCGGCGTGCTGCAGCGCACCGAGGCCGCGCCGGCGGGCGGCCTGCTGCCCAGCATCCGCGTGGCCGACGTGGCGCGGGCGATGGTCGCCGACGCCGAGGCGCCAGCCGGCGCCCCAGTGGCCGTCTTGGAGATGGGCGCGATACAAAAGCTGGCCAGGGCATGACCTCCTTGCAGCCCGGTTGTGGGAGTCGCTGTGTGCTGCAGTAGGCAGGACTGAGTGCTGCGAGGCGCCTGAGCTGACTGGGCAGACTGGCTGGGCAACGCCGGGTGTGACTGCGCCCGGCCCTGGAAGCAGGAGACCGGCAGAGGCGTTTGTATCTGTGGGGCTGGTGGGTGCCAAGTTGGCATGTGTTGCAAAGTCGGCTGTTACCGGACTTGCTTGTTACAAGCACAGCAACTTGCAAAGCTGTGGAAGGCTGCAGACGCGCAAGCCATGAAATGGTAGCATACCGGGCGCCCAGAAACCTGGGCCTGACTTCAGCAGCACGCCAATGGAACGGTGCATGCACGCAAGACGGGGACACTTCATTGTTTCTGCCACACAGCCCTGCCCTAGCTGCTCAGCGCCAGCCGTGAGACGCCAGGCGCCTTGAAGGCGTGGGCGCCGCGCTTCACTGGCAGCATCTCCACAGGCTGCAGTGTGAGCGCGGCGCCGTCCTGCTGCCGCCCCAGCTGCTGCAGCGCATACTCTGCCGAGTCGAAGAACTGCCTTGTGCCAGAGCTCTGCGGCGGCCAGACCACAGTTATTTAGGCCTGGCAGCTGAAAGATGGCCTGCCAGCAGTTTGTGATGTTGGGCAATGGCACGGCGCGACAGTGCCTCACCTGGGAGAGCAACCTGACCGGCAGCTTCGGCTGCAGGGCGCCATACTTGCCGCTCGGTGCTGCCGCCGCCCTCGCCGAGTTGTCCATCTCGACTCTCAGCTCGTAACAGACTGCTTTGGCACGCGTCAAGCTCGTGTACGCTGTTTGCTGTGTGTGTGCATCAGAGCTGTTGAATACTGGCCAGCTTGCCCGGAGACCACAAGCTACAACGTGGGTGAGCGGGCGCTCAGCCAAGGCGCTCACCTCGGCTACGGACAGGCAGGCGGCTCCGGAAGGCTGTGCGGGTAGCTGTGTACTGGAGGGTGCATGCGTCCTGTCTACAGCTTTGCGGAGTACGAATGTGCTTTAGCCCTACAGGGTACTGAATGCAACAGCTTTTCAATATCATGACCACGTGCAGCATGCAGCACCACAGCACAGCCCTATGTCCTCAGCAGGTTGCGCCGCACGCGCAGCACACGCCGCACAGTCAGGGACAGGCGCTCGCCGGCGCGCGGCAGCCGAGCGCCGACGCGCAGCCCGAGCTCCGGGTGCGCGTCCAGGTTGGCCACTCTGTCGTCGATGAGCTCCGCCTCCACCTGCGCCGCCAAGAGACAGGCGCTCAGCGACTGTCGTGCGCACTGCCCAGCGTGACAAGCGAGCCAGCGCCAGTGCCCAGGTAGTTGCTTATGAGCTGCTACAAGGCTTGCACGACACAGCTGTGCAGGGCACTATATATTGCCACAAGCAGCAAAGGAGCCCGGAATGCGCAGGCAAGCCGCAGGCAAGCGGAATGGCCCGCAATACATTGGATTTGTAGTTTCACATGATCTAAATACGGAGCGCGACTAATCCTGCATGCATGCGGGCTGCAGAGCAACGCCGCTTTACTGTTCCAGGTGTATGACGCCACGCAGGTCTGCAACTAATGCAGCCTGCAACTCCATAGAGACATTGAGGCATGCACTTTTGCTCGCAGACCATGAAGCTGCGCTCTCGAGGAAGGCGCACCTCATCGATGCCGTGCAGGTGCTCAGTGTACGCCGCGCCGGCAAACACCACCAGGCTGCGGGGCATCAGGAGCACAGACGCCGCCGCGTCAGCAGCTATGCCTGCGCGCCGCGCACCGGCTGTGCGGGCACTGCTGAGCGGGCAGGAGCCTGCGGCCCGCCGCCACACGAGCCAGTGCCTGGCAAAGTCAAGAAAGAGGTGCCAACTAGCAAAGCTTGAGACGTGGAAGACCACTGCGGCGCGCACCGCCTGCAATCTTCCTGCGGAAGCGGAGCACGGCGGGCGCGCCGAGCGACAGGATGCACACGCCGGGGTGGTACCGCGGCCCGTCCTATGAGCCGGCAACAGGTCAGTGAGGCGCAATCCTGCTCTCCTGCTTCTTGGTGTGTCTGCTCGACGTCTGCGGAGTTGCAGTAGCGCTGGCGGCACAGGCGCTGACGCGGTCGTTGTTGTGACCCGGCGCAGGTCCGCACTCTGCGTGCGGAGCTGCACGCACCACCTGGAACTTGAGACGAGCGCTCCAAGGGGGCTCTCATCCCGCCTCCTGAAAGGCCTTGCCGTACACACAGGCCGTGCTGTCAAAGCCAACCCCGCTTGTGAATACATGCGTGGCATGTTGTACATGTCGTCGACAGTGGTGAGCACGTGCTCTGGGACCACATAGTATGCATGCGGCCACCGCCCGGCAGCCAAAGCGCTTCCAGGTTTTTCTGGATTGCGTGACAACGGACCACTTTTGCCACCGCCCGACAACAAAAATGGCCCGTTGTTACATGATACAGAACACGTTGGAAGCGCTTCTGCTGCCGCGCGGTGGTCGCATTACACACCCATTTGGTCCCAGATGACGGGCCGGTGCTCACCTCTGTGGGCGAGGTGTGCAACAACGTCCAGCATGCACCGACAAGCGGGGGAGGCTTCAACAGCATGGCCAGCGCCTGTGGCAAAGCCTTCCAGGAGGGCACGGACAAGCGCGCAAGGGGAGCGCTCGACCTCAAGTTCCAGCTGGTGCGCGCAGCTGGGCCCCGGGAGTGCGGACGTGCGCCGAATAGCAACGGCGACCGCGTCAGCGCCAGTGCCGCCAGCGCTGCAGCAACGCGCCGCAGACGGGGCTGCCGCAGGAAGCCAGGGTGCATAGATTGCATGCCACTGAGTGCAGTGGATTTATCTAGCGCACCTCGTGCGGCAGGATGCCTTGCCCAGGTAGATATGCGTTCAGGAGAACGTGGTTGGCGCCCTCGTCGCCAAAGATGCCGGTGTCGGCCTGCAAGCGCTTCGCCAGGGCCTGCAACCAGCTACACTACCTCCTCATTACCAACAATAGCAGCCAGTGTCAATAAGCAGCTGTCCAGCGGCGCCAAGGTGCTGAAGAGGTGCAGGAAGTCCCTCAAAGGAGTGTGGGCAGAGCGGCTGACACGGGCGGCGGCACCAACAGGGTGCCTGCTCACCGGGGCATGGGTGCTGCGATCAGCGCGCCGCTCTTCTCATGCACCTGGCCTCCAAGGCTCTGCAGGCGCCTGCCTGACACCTGCGTGCTTGCGCGGAGTGAGACCTTCTGCATGCTATTGCCCAAGGTTTGCTTGACCGTCTTTCAACCAAGCGCCGCGCCTGCGTCCACCGCTGCTTAGAGGCCCTGATCGCAGACGCCAGGGAGTGCTCCTCAGCAGCGCACAGGTAGTCGCGCAGGTAGAAGACATCCTGAACCCCGCTGACGCGGTGCTGCTGCAGGAAAGCTGTGCTTGGCGGCGCGCAGCTGCACGCCTGACCGCTGCTCGCCCTGGCGGCATCTGCAGCGGCCTCATCCTGCATCAGCAGCGCTCACCGCTCAAGAAGCAAGCAGTGGACCACACACCAACAGCTACGGCACCCGCTCCGGTTTTTCATGTGTACAGCACGTCTGCTCTCGGCGGCTGTGTGCAGGCTTTGCTGATGAAGGAGAGAACAAGGAAGGCTGTTTACATAAGGCTGGTCTGCCTGGAGTCTCCAGGCTGGACATCACGCTTATGATAATAAGTCCTGGCCAATGCCTCTCAACCAAACTTCCTCCTCTTAAAGACACAAGCGAAGGATGCCACTGCAAGCAGCGAGCACTTTGCCAACACACGTGTGATATTTCGCGGTCGAGCGCTGTGGTACTGCAAGGCTGGTCCCTCCCCTGTGTACTAGTCCAGTTATAGTAGCACGCGGCGCGACAGCACTATAACTGGCTGGTCTGGTGCGGAGCAGAGGCTGCGGGGGAGCTTGCGCCTGCGATGCAGGGGCTGACCTCGCATCCAAAGGCGTGTCTCTGGCGTGGCCAGCGGCCAGAACTGCAGGGGGGCCACCAGGTATGCCAACGTCAGGTATGGCTCACAGCGCTTGCGGCGCAGCGACCGACTGGCAAGTGAAGCGCGCAGGCGCACACACTGCGGCGCCCCCGGCCGCAGTGCCGGCGCCTGCCGGCGTGCGCCTTCCACATCGACCGCAAGCACCACCTGGAGCTCGCCTGGCGGAGGCAGCAGGTGCAACCTACATGCTTTGCACAACAGGGAAATTCCGCCGCTTTGATGTCTTTCGGTTGTTGTCTTGAGTGACCCTTGGCGCCCGCACTATTGTCTACCCTCTAGCTAAGCACCTGGCACCGGTATCACCTCAACAGGACGCCACCTCCGGGCTCTCGGCGTTTGACTCACGCCTGTGGCGCACGCTCGCAGATGGAGGAGACGCTCAGGCGCGGAGAGGAGTGCAGCTGCCCGCTGCAGTGCGCGGCGGAGGTGCGGAGCCTGCCGCACCTGGAGCGCCACATCGACAGCGCGTCGTCGTCGGTGGTCATCATAGCGTTCTACAGCAGGGCGCGCCCCTTTGTAAAAAGAGGTTGCTCAGCGGGGCGCATCCCTGGATAACATAAAGGCGAGTGAACGCGCTGCATGACTGTGGGACTTTGTGCAAACAATGGGTTATAAAAAGCGTAGGTTGCGAGTACTCAAATATCTTGGTAAAGAGCCGACAAGGACGCGCGCCTGGGCCATGAACAGCTTACAGCATTTCTGGTGCAGCTTCAAGAGCCCTGGGTTGTGACGGTCCTCATCCGGCAGCAAGGTTGCGGCTGGTTGGCTGCTGATGCCCACCTGAGCTGTAAGGCTATGCTGACATACGCGGACGCTGCGGGGCGGCGCAGTCATGCGGAATTTGTCGAAACATTTTGCATCATTACAGCGCACTGTGCAAGGAGGTGCGCCTGTACACTAGCACGCTTTGTTCCCGGTGATGAGCAGCATGCGATCATGCATCCAGTGCGCACCAAAGTCGTATGACAGCATCATAATACTGCGAGGAGCCTGGTTTTTTAACTGCCCGTGAGGTTGTTGAACAGTTGTGAGCACACCTATCAAGTCTTAGGCAGCAATGGACTTTACTGTGGGTAGTTTTGAGCAGGCCCAGGCCAGGTACTCATGTGAGGTTCGGCTTGAACCACGGACAGTGTTACGCTCAGCTGCCTAGCTTTGTTCACAGTCGTCATATGTTGCTATGCTGTGCAGTCCGACAGCGATGCTCCCGGATGGGTCCTTAAGCCTGTGATCAGAGCGCGCCTTTCCTGACCTGCTGCCGGCGGCAGGCGGCCGGGCAGCGCGCGGGCGTGCGCTTCCTGAAGCACAACATCAGGGATGAGTTTGACGACGTGACCGACATCGCCGCCTTCTACCGCGTGAAGTCCGTGCCCAGCTTCCTCTTCTTGGTCGGCGGCGCCCAGGCGCGCGCATGCTGACCGCGCACCAAATAGGGCTCGAGCACCTTCTTTGTTGCTGGGCGGCGGCGCCCGGGCGTGCGCATGGGCGGACTGCGCACTGGCTGGTCTGGAGCGCCTAGTGGCGCTGGTTTGCGTCGCCACAGCGTATAGCGAGGGACTGTACAGCCAGCGCGGCGAGGAAGCGGCAGTCGGCTGCTTGCGACGGGGAGCGGCACACAGCCATGCGCAGGGGCGCGCGCCTGAGGCCTGAGAGGGTGGTGCGCAGATGCGGCGCGTGAGCGTGCCCGATGTGCGGCAGTCCGCGGAGCCGACCGCGCAGCTGCTGGGCTGGCGCCGCATGCAGCAGTCGCTACGCGAGGTGCTCTTCCGCGCAGCGCCCTCTGCGCGCAAGTGAGCCAGGGTAGGGTCACCGCTAGGGTATGACAGCCGCTGGGCTGGCGGCGCATGCGGCAGTCGCTGCGCGAGGTGCTCTTCCGCGCGGCGCCCTCTGCGCGCAAGTGAGCCAGGGTAGGGCCAGTGTAAGGTTTGGGTAGCTGCTGCGCGGGGTGCCCTTCCGCGCGGCGCCCACCGCGCGCAAGTGGGCCGGAGCCGAGCTGGCGCGCCCCGCTGCGCAGCACGCGGGCCGCAGGCATTCGGGTAGGCTTTGTTGGCGGCGGTGCGGCTTCTTTGCGGCGCGCTGAACAAGGGCCTGTACATCAGACAGGGTGCAATTTGACATGCCAGAAATGCCGTGTTGGGTTGCACTATGTAGAGTGTGTGAAATAGAGAGCCTGTAGGTCTGTCATTCAGTCGCAAAAGCTGCAGCGTACTCATGACCTTGGAACAGTCAAGCGCTTCGTGCTTGCTCAACGCATGCAGCCATGAGCTTTGACAGAGTGCTCTGTCAAGCACTGCGCAACCATGTGTACTCTCGCACACTCCATGAAGGGGTCTTGCTTAGAATTCATTGAGCATTGTTTGTAACAACACAGCGCTGATAGATTGTAACTTGACACATTGCTGATGGAGTGAGGGGAGCTCCCGTCTCATAGCGGCATGCAGCTCTGTGTTTAATGACCTGACTGCTCAGGCAAGCACCTTCCTAACTACTGTCCCGCCTCCCCCTCACCACTGTCAGTCTCATAGCTGCCACTGCTGGTGCCCTCGCTGCCGCCGCCGCGCACGGTCACCGCCGCCGACCCGCCCGCACTCTGCCAGGTCCGCAGCGCCTGACCAGGCACCTGGGCGGCCGCTGGTCTGGCTGCAGCTAGCGGTCTGGCCTCCTCCGGCGCAGGCGCGTCGGGCGCGCTCTCTGAAGTGAAAGACGTGCCCGTCGTGGCCTTGCTGCCGCCAGTGCTCTGGCGCGACACGCCCGCCGCTGGCGCTGGCGGGGCGGCCGCCGCCGCCGGCCGCGCCGGCGCGACTGTCGGATTAGGCGCGGCCGCGGCCTCGCGCTCGTGCGTGTCGCCCGCAGCCGGCGCAGCCCCACGGCGCATGGCCGCGTTAGGGACAGGGATGTTGTCAGGGGCGCTGCCCTCCATGCGGCCTCCAGCAGACAGCCGCTCGTGCGCCTGCGCTTCTGGGCGCGCCTGCGGCAGAGCAGGCAGGGCGTGCAGTGTAATGTGATGTGATGGTGCGCAGGTCGTGCAGGTGGTCGTCCTGTGATAGAGCGTTGAAGGACTCCCAATCACATGAACAAGTACAGGGCATGCAGGCAGTCATGGATGGCTTTCAGATCAAGGCTCCTGCCAGGCCCCAGTTGACACACGGACGGGCGTGCATTAGACGCGCAGACATGTGCTGGCATGCTAGAGTAATCATGAAGGGGGTTGTGAAAACTGTACGAGTGTCAGTGCTGCGTGCTGCGCCTGTCTGCTGGCAGCGCTCTCTGTAGCAAGTGACGGCCCTGACACGCACCCTGCATGCACCCGCCTCCATCTGTAGATCACACGAACAAGCCGACAGTGCGCGCACGCTGCCGTCGGCGGCACCCTCGTCCAGGTCGAACAGATCGAGCGCCGGCGGCGGCGGCCCGGGCGGCAGCGGCGGCCACACGGCCATCACCAGCGGCGGCAGCGGCGCCTCGAGCTCCGGGACCGCCAGGCCCAGCGGGCCGGGCGGCACGCCCAACGCGCGGCGCATGGCGGCCACCTGCACAGGCGAGGGCTTAGGGTTAGGTCAGGGGTTGGTTTAGGGCTAAGTGACAAGGCAAGTAACATGAGCGCATAGCGCCGCTAAAGAAGGGGCCCATTGCGCGGCCCCTGTCAGCCTGGCCACTAGGCCCTGGTGAGTGCAAGGGTCATGACCCTATTGTGCCTGGCTAGCTGGGCGGGGGCGACGCAGCGGGGCCTGCCTCGCCAAGGTGCGCGGGTGAGTAGCCGAACAGCGCCGCGTCAAACAGGCTGAGGGCGTCCCGCGGCAAGTCCGCCTCATCCTCAGCCTGCCGGAGCCGCCAAGAGTCAGCGCGCCCCCCGCATGCATGTGGGAGTGGAGGAGCGCAGGCAGGCATCAAACCTTGTTCACACATTTCTTCAGGGAACAGCATGGCTTGATGCCCCAGGGCATAGGCGGTGCTCTAAAAATATAGTGGTGGCGTCCCCACATGCACATGCACTGATGGGGTATGCTGGCGTCCATAGAGCCTCATTCACTGAGGCGCAGCCGTCTGCAGAGCTGTCCGAGTTTCTGACACCACAGCACTTGCGCGGCTGCCCCGTCTACGTGTGCATGCCTCGCAGGCTGCCAGGGCTCCCATAGAGAGCTCGCCCAGGGCTGCCGGCCATGCCTGGAAGCAGCACCGCAGGTTGTCGGACAGGCAGGCGATGTCGGGCACGAGCAGCGCACGGCCCAGGGCGGGCGCGTCGGCTGCGTGCTCCATGGCGCCCGGCTCGCTGCCCTGCCGCCGCATCCAGAGGGCGTCAGGAGGTTCACTCGTCCCTGCTCACGGCCTTGCCGCTGACCAAGGCGCGGGCTAGCTGAAAGGAAGGGAGTGAGCATGGGTGGGCAAGCGGCCGGAACGTGGGCCCTGGACTGCACTGCCTCACCTCCGGCGACAGGTGTGGCCCCAAGCTCGGCTGTTGGCATGCCAAAGCATCCCCATTGCAGCAGCCCCTGTGTGCGAATCGCGGCCCGTGCGTGCACGGGTAGGGCCGGGCGCCCGGGGCAGCCACGGCTCGCGCGCAGTGCTGCTCCTGCGCAGGCATGGGCCGAGAGGCCGCGCGCCGGCTGCAGCCACGCCAGCAGCCACGCCAGCAGCGCGCCGTTGCCCTCGGCCGCCAGCCACGCGTCGGAGAACATCTCGGCGCTGCCGGCGACCGCCACGCGCCCGCCGCCCGCCTCCGCCCACAGCGCGCCTGGGCGCCGCGCCCGGCCAAGGCTGGGGCCCTGGCCTGCGTGTCCTGGGCGGGGCGCGCACTCCAGGGGGTGCAGCTTATACTGCGCCGCAGCTAGAGTATCTGTCCAAGCGCGCATGATGCCCGGCTCCCGCCGGGGGCACGCGCGGCGTTCGCTGCAAGCATGCGCCTTGCAGCTTCAATGAGGGAGTGAGGGTCATGAAATGTGTGAGTCAAGGTGCTGCAGGAGTGCCAAGGCATGCGCCTGCAGTGCGCCCACGGTGGGCCACCAGCCAATACAGGCGCGCATCGCGCGCGTGGGGGCAGCAACGGGTTCTGCGGTTGGTTTGCTGCCGCAGTGCGCCCTGGAAAGCGCATGAGAGCGCCTGGCCCATGGCGGCCAGTCATGGCACCGTCAAGCAGACTCACACTTGATGTGTTCCGCTGTACACCGCATCTCAGGCTGCAAGAAGAGAGCGCGGCCGCGACAGGGCCGCGCGGGCGCGCACACACGGGGCACTGCGGCGGATGCAGCAGCCTGCCGGTGGCCAGCACGGCCGCCGCCGGCGGCACAACATCCAGCGTCGCGCCGCGCGGGTACATGAAGGCGCCGCCGCCGCCGCCGCCGCCGGCGGCGGAGCCCGTGCGCGGCTGCGCTGTGCGCGGGCGCCCTGCAGGGCATGATGCGCGGACAGGGGGTGACTTGGTGTCACCTCACCAGGCTGCGCAGGGCCACACCGGGGCGCAGGCGGGCCAGCGGCTCAGTGCATTGGGGCAGGCTTGGCGCGCATGGGGGCAACCTGACAGCCACGCCCGCTTCGCGCCCTCCACGTTCCACGCTATGCCTCCTGTGACGCTCCAGCCCTGCACAGGCAGCGCTGCAGGGCCTTGCGCTCACCTGCAGTGCAGGGGCGCCGGGAGCCCGCCGTGCCCGGCCGGCTCGGCACCGCGGGCGGCCGGCCGGCAAGCGCGCCCGGCCCCGCTCGGGGCTTCTCTCCACGGCTTGCGACCCCGCCAGGCCCCAGCGCGGCCGCCAGTGCGGCGGTCAGCACGCCGTCGGCGACCAGCGGCTCGGCTGGGTGCAGCGCGGCCGCGGCCGGCACCGCACGAAGCGCCGTGTTGGCCTCCACCGCGATGCCGTAGGGCTCCAGCAGCGCATTCAGATTCGAGCCTGCCGCATGGGGCCAGCCTGGGGCAGCGCTGCGGGGTCCGCTCTGCTACAAAATGCCATGGGCGGGAGGACAGGCTGACATGTGCTTGTAAATGTCACGGCCAGGACGCGCTCCCGTAAGCAGCCACAGTTGGCTAGTACACGGTTAAAACTCATTCAATCATTCACGTTGCGCACCTGCGCGCCGGTCCCCGCCGGCCGCCGACAGCACCAGCAGGGCGCCCCCGCCGCCGACCAGCGCGTGCAGTGCAGCCAGCTCGGCGCCGCGCAGGCAGCGCTGCGGGCGCGCGAGCACGACAAGCGCCGCGCCCGCCAGCGCGCGGGCCGGCAGCGGCGCGGCAGCGCTCAGCGCCTCCGTAGCGTACACCGCAGCCAGCCTGGCAGAGACCCGAGACAGCGCGGTGCTGTAAGTGCATGCACCACACTCAGTGGAGAGCATTCTTTCCGTCCTCCCACCACTAGATATCATATAGGCCGCTGCCACCCGAGCTTGCGAGCCATGTCGGAAGCAATGTTTGCATACGCGGTGCGTAGCCTGGTGCGTACAGAATGCAGCGGTTCAAGGCACCTGGCACTTTAAATCTCGTTGAACAACGTATCTGCTAGACATGCTAAAGCAGGTCTCTGCTGACTGATGCAGGTGTGGTCGCAGCGTTTCACCATGATCTACTCACGGCCTGCTGCTGCTTTCTGCGCAAGTCCGCGACCCTTGCCAGAGGCTGTGCAGCGGCCGCTCGGCCGCGCTGCCGACAGCGCCCCTGCCAACCGTGCTTGAGCAGCGGGCTGTCGTGAGCAGCGGGTTATCGTTGCCGCGCCTGCGCAAGAACTGCTTGTAGCCGGTGCGCGCAGCGGCAGCTGCGCTCGAGCCGCACGACTCCAGCGCCGAGCCGTTGATCAGCAGGGCGCGGGGGTGGGTGTCACCAAGGCCGAGCGCGGCATCGCCGTCCAGCAGTGACCCGCTCAGACCCGCGAACGCCCCCGACGCCCGGGCGGACTCGGGGCGGCGCTGCCGCGCGGACTCTGGGCGCTGCCGCGCCGACTCTGGGCGCTGCCGCGCCGGCAGCATCCCTGGCGGGGGCCGCCACTTTGGGCGCGGGGCTGTGCGCCTCTAGGTTGCCTGGATGCAGACACACGCTAGCAGGCATCGGCCGGTGTGGCCGGCAACCCTGCGCTCAACTCTGCGGAGGAGTCACTCTTTGTGTGGATGCCTAGAGGCTCAAGCCCAGCTTGGACGTGAAGCTTGCAAGGCGCTGCACGGACTATCAGCGAGGAGTCTGTTGTACAGCTAATCCTGTGTCTGTATGGAGCAGCAGCTCGCGAAGACAAGGATGGAGAACATGCTGGGATGTGCAAACTGTGTGAACTGCGAAACTCTGCACACCGATGTAACAGGCGCCGCCCTACCTCTGCAGAGTTGATCTTGCTCAAGGCGCCCAGTCGCGCCATGGCTGTGCGGCACTAGCGCTCCAAGCGGTGTGTTGTGGTGCAGATGCTTGCTTTTGCACTGTCACTGCAAGTCATCATGCAGGACCGGGGGGGTGTGGGCACACGATGACGGGGCAAAGTTATGGCGGCGCACTGGCTGCTAACACGACACCCCAACGTGTACCTGTATGTTCCCAACCTGATAGGCGCGCCCCTTGCACCTGCACTCTTGCATCGACACTGCAGACTCAACAGACAAGAGAGCGAGCTCTGACACTGGCAGGCCGTCCTCACGGCGCCGAGCTAACAGCCTGCACGCAGGCTATGTACGCGTGGCGTGTGCGCTGCGTGCGTTTGCGGTGGCTCTGACCCGCCCGCTGGAGTGTGTTTGCTGGTACTTCCTGGGGTGCGCGCCTCCGCGCCTCAGCACACAGCAGCCGCGACGCCCGCGTAGGCACCTGCGTTCACTCCCTGTGCTCTGCAATACATAGCGCGGTGTCCTGCCGCTGCTCCCCCAAGCTCCACACCACATGGCGTTGCTCAGGACCTGCCGCCCTGTCGGGCAGGTTTGTCCTGGACGCTGTGGACGGCTACTATGCCAGGCTGCTGCAGCAGACGTCCACGCTTGGCACCGTGCTGGACATGGTGACGGACAGGTGCGCAGGGTGGTAGAGCTCCCGCTCCGTGCGTCAGAGCCGCCTCTCAGTCCGACGCACTGCTCAGCTGTGTGCGGCCTCTTGCCTTCAACAGGAAAGGATACATACATGCCGCCAGCTTTTGAGGAGGCTGAGGAAGCAGTCGACATGTGCAGTCCTGTGCTGTGCATTTCATGAAGGAAAAAGAGGCTGGAAACGTGTTGAAATTCCAGTGCACACTCTTTCCAACCGCAAAGTCATTGCAGTGGCTGCGTCTGGCTGACACGGCATACGCGTCAGCTACCGCACATGGGAGGCAGGCAGCGGCGGGCTTGCTTATTACGCTCTGCGTTTTGTCACCACCCCACAGCATCACCCGTAGCCCCCCCCCCCTCCCCCCGCTCAAGCCCCGCTCGAGCGCCGCAGGCTGGCGACGGCGGGCCTGCTGGCCACGCTGGGCGTGCTGCACCCGCGCTGGCACTTTTGCTTCCTGGCGCTGCTGATGCTGGACGTGTTTAGCCACTGGTTCCAGATGTATGCTAGCCTCGTGTCCGGCGCCGCCACGCACAAGGTGCCCCCCGCGCCCTGCGCAAAATGTTTGCGACCCATGTAGTATCTAGCACGATGTCTCATAAGCAGGTCGTTTTGCCGCCAGTCTGCATCGCCGTTGAGGCTTGCGGGCGCGCTAACCTGCTCGGGGCCTCTGGTGAAGCAGGACCTTGATGTGGATGATTGCAACCTGCAGCTGTTCCAGTCCATCACGACACGGTGTCCCGCTGCTGCAGACGGCGTCCAAGCCGCTGGTCATGTAGCCTGTGCTGCGCACCGGGTGCTGCACCCGAGCCGTTTCCTGGGTGTCCTTGCGTGCGCAGGATGTGAGCAGCCGGAGCGCGCTCGTGCGCCACTACTACCGCAGCCGGCTCTTCATGGGCTTCTGCTGCGTGTGCTGCGAGGTGCTGTACCTCGCGCTGTTCCTGCTGCACTGGCCGGCCGCGCGCGCGTGGCGCCCGCTGCCGCTGCGCGTGCCGGCACGCCTGGCAGCGTGGCTGGAAGGTGGCGCCCATTTCAACTGCAGAGGCCCCTGCATGGCTACCGCTCAGCGCCAAGGGCCCCGGCTGTACCTTATAGGAATGCATGTCAGGTCATTGGCAGCTGCTTTGGCCCTGCTGGCCAGCTGCTGTTTGAACTTGCTTAGCTGTTACCCAGACGGCTTGTCGCGCCCCATGTCAGCCCTGCTAATCTGCATGAGAAGCTCTGCGCGATCGGCCTGATGCATGGCGGGCCTTGGACTGCCGCTCCTGGGAGTGCGGATGATACTCACAGCATGTGAGGTGGGCTACTCCTGTCAAAGGTGGGGGAGAGTGGTTTATGGTGGGTCGCAGTCAGCAGGCACCCCCGATCAACATGCAAATGCATGGGCGTGCAGACGGCGCGGCGGGCGGGCGCCTGCCGCTGCTGGGCGCGGTCGCGCTGGTGGCGCTGCCGGGCGTGGCCGTCAAGCAGGCGATCAACTGCGTGCAGCTGCAGATTGCGGCGGCCGCGCTCGTGGCGCGCGACCGCCGCAGCGTGGCCGGGGCCGCGGGGCCGGGTGTCGACAGGGGCGGGCGGGCGGACGGGGCGGCCGCGCGGCACCGGTAGCTGGCGGCCGTGTCAGGGATGCTGCGGGCCGGTGTCGTAAAAAAGGGAAAAATAAAAGAGGTAGTCAGGCGCTAGCGACGCATGTTTGGGGCCAACATCTCAAATCAGCAAGCTGGAGAGCGGGCCTTATACCCCACGAGTACGGCAAAACACCAGGTTTCCGCTTGGCGAAGGCGGCAGTGCTTCCTGGCGATCACTCCGCTGATACAGACGCAGGCCAAGGGAGCGGCAGGAGCTTGTTGGACGCAGCCTCCGCTTTGCCCGCGCGCAGAGCCTCAGTACCGCCAGGTGCGGCTGCTTCTGCCCTCTGCATGCAGTCATGGAGCTGCTCTCCTTGCGAGTGGAGTGCTGGAGTGCAAGTAGGCAGGCATGCACTGCCGCTAGGTGCAGACGGATGGGGCTGGCGGGGCGCTTGCTGAATCTGTCATGCAGCACCACCCACGCACCATTAGCGAGGGAGCTCAGGGCAACTGCACCAGAGCCTCTGTTTGTGTTGCTTACCTTACTGTGCGTGCTTTGCCGTGGACTTGTACAGTGCTAGCTGTCGGGGAGCTGTGTGCCCGCCACTGCTGATGGTTTGATGGCGGGAAAGAGGCGCTGCGAAGCAATACGGCGACCACGGCCTTTCTTGCTGGTGTTCGATGGGCGAGTCTCGGAGTGTTGCGTGTTGCTGGCTCCCTGCAGCTGGTCTGCACATAGCCGTTTGCACGAGGTCTCTCGACCGTGTGTATGCGGCTGAGCTTGCTGTGCACACTCCTAGCGGCTGGTAGGGGGTGTGTCGGCGGCCTGACAGCGTTGCAGGCTCAGTGGTCGTGAGGATCAGCCGACACAGCTCGATCTGAGCGTTTGGCTGCCGTGATTGCTGGCTGCTGCTGACACAGCCGGCAGCAAACGGCGTGTTTGCTGGCACTGCTTGCGGCGCACTGTGCCTCTGACCCTTGTTCTCACTGCGGAGAGGCTCTCAAGTGGGGCTGCGCGCGTCGCAGGCAAAGAGGAGGACCAACCGCACCCACGGCCTGTGTCTGCCAGCAGCGCTTGCGCCGCCCGCGAGAGCCCAGGAGTCAGCTCGTCACGCACATAGCAGTCTCCGCAACCCCTATTTGTTGAACTACGAGTTGAGCTGCAAGCGCGCGCTTAGTACAGCCAGGGGTCGCCGCGCGGTGGACTTGCCGCCCGCTGCCCGCCAGGGTTGACAGCGCGGCCGTCAGGGGAAGAGCGACAGGCGGAGCAGGCGTGCCGGGCAGCGCCGGCGCAGGGCGGCGTCTACGCGGGGGCATTTAGTTCTGGGGGATTTCATTCGTACGCGTATTTCATCATGGCAGCTGCGCGGTGCTGTGCCTGGGGCGCCCTGTTCCTGGCGCTGCTGGCGGCGGCGGCCGGCGCCGCTGACGCCCGGCACACGCTCTCTGCTGGTGCGCGCACCCCTCCTGCCCCCCGCGCATGTGCTCCCTGCGCACCGGTCAGTGGCGCAAGCGCCTGCCGCTGGGCGCCACGCGACGTACTTGTTGTGGCCCTTGCTTGGTGTGTAAACGTGTCATCTTTGCCTGCCGGAGCAGCGTCTGCAGGCGCATGCGGCGCGCGCCTCGCAGCCCCCTGACCAGGCCCCCATGCGTGCACATCGCCCTCCGCATGCTGCGTCCTAGTCAAGCTGTATCCAGGCGCACCGCACGCGACCAGGCGCACTCAGACCTGGTGAGCGCGGCTGCACCTTGTGTCCGCGCGGCCGGCAAAGCATGTGACCTTAAGCAGTCAGGCAGATGCGCTGAGCTCCGACGCAAAGCCTGCGCCTCTACGCTCCGCGCGCTAGCCGGGCCGGCCGGCACGCAGGCCAGCGCCGCACGAGGCCCAGCGCCGCCAGAGGGGCTCACGCCCTGCTCGCGCCCGCTTCGCGCGCAGGCGAGGCGGGCACTGGACCGGTCGTACCGCCGGGCGGGTACACGTACGAGGCGCAGGTGGAGTTTGTGGACCACGTGACGCCGCCCAACACGCGCGGCAGCCTGGCCGCATCCGCGATCCAGGAGGTGCGCGGGCGGCCCGGCGGGCGCAGAGCATAGCAGGGGCAGCATGTAGCCTGCATGGCTTTGCTCTGTTGGCACTGCTGACTGTAGCCGCGTGGCCCGCGGCTGGGGACTGTTGGGGATATAATGGGGCAGCCTGCGGCTTGGCCAACCATGTGCAGGCTGCTGCGGCGGTGCTTGGTAGTTCCGCTGCGGCTGTGAAGGCGTGCGTGGGCAGCACGGTCTGCTCTCTGCCGACGTGCAAACCAGACGTCCCGACCCGCCGTGCGTGCGGCTCTGCAGGCCGTCGAGCGGCGGACCGCGGGCGCGGCGGGGGCGGGCGCGGCCTCCGGGGACCACGCCGCGCGCGCGGGCGCAGCCGTCGCGGGGCACCGCACCGTGCTCATCACGCGCGACGGCCGCCGCTACAGCAAGAAGTGTGGCCCCGCTCCTCATGCCTCGCCTTGCCTGCAGTCTGCAAGGGCACCTGGAGTCTTCAGAGCAGAGAGCAGAGGCTGCAGCTGGTGGATGAGTGCCTGATATCCCGCAAGGGCCATGTGTTGACATGCAAAACTCCTCCGTGCCTCAAGGACTCTTGCATGTCGCGCAAACGCCAGCGCTGAGCCCAGCTCGGGCCGGCCGCAGGCTCACGCACGGCGCGCGCGACCCCGCCTTCGGCAAGCCGCGCGCGCCGACGCAGCCTGCCGCGGCGAGCACCGGCGCGTCCGCGGCCACGGAGGCCTCGTCGCGCCGGCTGCTGCAGGACGACGCCGCGGCGCCCGCGGGCAACGTCTCTGCCGGCGACACGCAGAGCCTGGCGGCCGGCGCCTCCGACCTCAGCTGCGTCGGCTGCTCCGGCTACGACACGCGCACGCAGGTGTGCTACCTGCCCGACATGGACGCACTCTTGTGCCGCACCTGCGGGTTTGCGCATGGGCAAAGACGGCAGTGTCGGCGACAGCCAGAAACCGAGGCTCCTGGCCTGAGCGGGAGCGCGGGGCGCTGGTGCATTTTCTCTTGAGTGTTTGCACGCCACTGTGTGTGCGCGCTGCTGCGGTTACGCGACGGGCGCGGCCGCAGGTGTCGGATGCGAGCGTGTTCCCGTACTCGGCCGTCGGCCAGCTGCTCGGCCAGATCGGCAACACTAACACGTGCGCGCCCGTGGCCGCGCGGGCCCGGGGCGCCGCGCGGCGCCAGAGTCACAGCTGCCTGCCTGCATCAAGCAGCGCCATGTGGTGGCTACCCGAAGCTGGAGGAGGCCCCCCGGCACTGACGCACTCGTTGTGGGCCATGCGCCTGCTCTGGTCCGGCATGAGCATGGGGCTGCCCAGGCCCGGCATGCATTGCAGCGCGTGGGAATGCGAACAACACTGCGGGAAGTAGGGTCTCTCGCGCCGGCCGCGGCTGACGGTTAGGCGGCGGCGCAGGGCGCTGGAGTGCACGGGCACGCTGATCGGGCTGAAGCATGTGCTGACGGCGGCGCACTGCGTGTTTGACATCCACGGCACGCGCAAGATCGTGTCTGCCATCGACTTCAGCCCCGGCATGAACGGGGCGGGGCACCCCTTTGGCGTGCACAACTGGCAGACCGTGCGCGTGCTGCAGCAATTCACCAACGAGGCGCGGCCCCCGCGCGGCCGTGTAATATTCCCCGAAGTACAAAAGCATGTGGCAGCGCAGGCTGACTGCCCGATACGCGGGGTGGTGTCCGCCAGATGCGCAGCGATCCATGGGAGGCTGCCTATGGCGGCGCCGCATGGGCTGTTCGGCGCAGTGTGATGGTCAACATGCCCTAGGGCACAGAAGGGCACAGAGAGAGGATCCTAACTTGTCTTGTGGGCACTCCGCAGAGGTTGTACAGCCCCGCGGCTATCAACGTAGACTTTGCGCTGATTACGCTGAAGACGCCCGTCACCGAGGGCACCGGCTACTTTGGCATCCAGCGCGGGACTGGCGAGGCCAACATCGACATCTCGTCGGTGCGTCCCGCGCCTTGCTCGCATGCTGCACAGCAATTATGCACAGTGGCATAAGCTGTCTCACCACGGATTAGTATATACATATAAGTGCCACTTGAGAGCAAGCACCCGCATGCTATAGCCACCATGCGGCAGCTAATCCATTTGATGAACGCTCTCGTGCATACAGAGCGCCGCAAGTGCAGGGCGCTGGCGCAAGGCGCTGCTGTAAGGCCGTCGCCTAATCCTACCCTGCTGCGCGCGCCGCAGGTGGGTTACCCGGCCGACAAGCCGTCCGGGACGCTGTGGATGTCGCAGTGCCAGGCGGTCCAGTACGACTACGACGGCAACCAGGGCATCTTCAAGGACGTCTCGCAGTGCACGGACCAGGTGCGCACGGCTGGCAGCCCCGCCGCCGCGCGGCTCTGCGCTGCCTGGCGCCGCGAGCGCGGCTGCGCCTGGCGCCGTCGCGGGCCCCACCAGGCGCTGGCATTGGCGCATGTCCTGGCGACAACCGCGCCAGAAGCAGCACCCTCACCAGAGCGCTGCTCGCCCAGGTTGCGCAGCTGCCCTGGTCAGTCCATGAGCAGCACTGTTGAGCCAATGCATGTCCGCCTGTTGCAAAGCCTGAGCGGCGTGTGGCGGCGGCGGCAGCGCTGCGCCAACATCCTGCAGCACAACTGCGTGGCGAGCGAGGGCCAGTCCGGCGCGTCCATGTGGGACAGCAGCAACGTGGTGCACTCCATCCTCACCGGCAAGGTGCGCTAATGGAAGTGCCCATGTGCCCAGGGTTTGCGCTCATGCAGGCTCATGCGGTGCCTGCCGGCGGGTGCTGGAGCCAGGGCGCGCCGGATGGAGTCGCCCGTGTGTCTAGGGTTTTGGCCATGCGCGCTCATGCGGTGCCTGCCGGCGGCGCGCGCAGCTGACGCCCAGCTCCTGCTAGAGCTAGATGTGTGCCTAGGGATTTTGCTCATGCGAGTCTGGGGGCATGCGCAGCTGACGACCAGCTCCGGCCAGAGCTGACATGCGTGCCTAGGATGTTTCCTCATGTGGGCCCGGCGGCGCGCGCAGCTTACGACCAGCTCCGGCCAGAGCTACTACGTGGGCACCAAGCTGGACGCGTTTGTGTATGACACGCTCGCGGCCTGGTACTGCGAGGACGACTCCGCTGCCAACTGCCAGACCATGCCCGCCGCCGCCGCCACGGTGCGGCCGCAGCGCGCCCCGGTTGGGTCTTGCCGCGCTGTTGCTGTGCCAGTACTAACACGTTGCAGTTGACTAGTTGTGCAACGCGCAGCCGCCTTGACATGACAGGCCATTCGGCGCCTGCGCTCAGGTCCATGGTGCGAGTGGGTTCCGGGTCACCGGTTTGGTGACCCCTGCGATGCGCCGTGCGCGCAGAGCAACACGCCCACCGGCGCGACCAACGCCGCGCCGGCGATCCCGGGCTCTGGCACCTCGGCCTCGGCGGCCGCGCCCGCGGTCATCCAGCCGGCGTCCGGCACCGCCCAGCGCGCTGGCGGCGGCGGCGGCACCGGCGGCGGCGCGCAGCGCGGCATCTTTGGCATCTTTGGCCTGGCGGCCGAGACGAGCGTGTCGCGGCCAATTGGTGGCGCCAACGCCACGGGCACTCCCAGCAGCGGTGCGCGGACAGAGAGCCTGATTGAACGTACAGAACGGTGTTCTTGCACATGCCTTGATTTCATACCCGTAGCAGCAGTGCGCGTGATCCCACGTGCTCAGCAAGTGCTCATGTCATCATGAGTAATCATGCAGTAGGCAGTAACTGTAGATAAGAAAAGGGTGCCTGTGAGGCTGTTCGGCATGGGCGGATCACCGTGGTGCCCATCACGCCTGCAGCTGATAGCAGCATCTTGCGCCGCTACGAGCTCGCTGCCGGCGCTCCGGGCTCGGGCCGCGCTGACCGGCGGCGCCCGCGCGAGCTGCAGGCGTGACGCTCTTCTTCGACGACCTCATGCGCGCGCCGCGGAACGTCGCCGAGGCCGCGACCGCCGCGGTGCGCGCGATCGCATCGACCGCCGCGACGCAGTCGACCGGCACGGGCGTTGCGGGCTTCCACGCGACCTCTGGCAGCGGCAAGTAGGGCTGCTTCAGCGGTGGTGTAGGTTCTGGCGGGACCTACTGCAGGCCCTGGGCTGCTCATTGCTCAGCGCCGCAGGTCGGCCACCAGGCGACGCATTGGGATGAGGGTCGCATCGGTCAGCCCCCGGGCGCGTGGCGGCGTCTGAAGGCATGGAGGGCGCCGGCGTTTGCGGCGCTGCATTTTGCTGGCGGGGGCGCTGCCAGTGAGAACGCGCTTACCCAGACCAGGGTAGAGGACCTCCCCACCGCAGACGCCCCGACTTCGGGCTCTGTACTTTTGTTGCTCTGCGCGCGTCAGTGCCTTGTAGCGCGCAGGCGCGTGTGCGCTCCCTCTCTCCTGCCTGTCAGCGGCTCTCTTGAGCTGCCGGGCGCGGCTGCCGTGCACGGTGCTTTGGCATGCCAGGCCGCAGGCCTCTGCGCTGGCTCACGATGCTGACGTTGGCGGGGAGAGAGGGAGTTTTGGCTTGCTCGCCGCTGCTTTCGCTGCGCCACATGCACGTCTCAGCTGTCCCAGCCGCTGCGCGTGCTTCACCGGCGCGCGGGTTTGATCTGCCTGCATGCAGGTTTTCCAGCTGCCTGAGGGTTTTGGCGGACGCCGCTGTTGCGCGGCGGCCGCAGCACACGAATTGGTGAGTGGTGGAGCAGGGGTGGGGCTGCTTGGGCTGGTCAGGGAACTGTGTGGCCTTTCTGGCAGGAACAATTTCATTGCTGAACTACTAGTCAGGGGATGGGCGGGTCTGGTTTACAGCAAGGAGGTTGTTCAGAAATACAATCATGCAGGCATGTGGGGGGTCAGGGGCGGGGCTGTCCAACATCCGGATGCTGCACCTCAGGCTGGTGAGTGCATGTACACTAGCGCACCAGAACTTGCTAGGGATACTGCAGGCGTGAATGAGCCGCGTTTTTTTGTTCGGCGAGCCTGTAATCATTGCCTGAAACTTATGCTTAGCGCAGAGACGCATAAGCAGCCCGCCCTGCCGCCGCTTCGTGTGTGCTTCGTCAGCCTTCAGCTTGACAAACGTGCCTACTACCCGTTGACGACAGAGTAGCTTAGCGACAACTCAAATGGGTGTACACACCTTATCAATTCACGGACAATCAGCACAGTGGCACAATAAGCACCCACCTCGTATGCATCAGGTTCGCCGCTCGTTCAGGTGGCTGGTTTAGAAATGATGGCAGGACTTGGCCTGAAGTCCAGGTTGCCCCCAACATGTAACTGACATCTGGGGGCCCACAGGGGCTTCCAGTCAGAGTACTCGAGTCACGAGAGAGGAGGTAGCTTGGGAGTGCGCTTGTATTGTGGTGGTTGCGCTGCGTGCAATGTGGACTGCCAGGCCTCCGTGCAGCAGCGCGCAGCGGGCACGCGTGGAAGCGCGCCTCGGACAGGTGCTTTGATTCTGCCGCAGCTCAGCATCAGGCTCGCATGTCAAAGCAGCACAGCCTGTTGCCACGCACAGCGGCCCCAACTCTTCACGCTCGCAGGTGTCATCCAAGCGCGCCCGAGCGCACCAGGGCGTGCATGTCCAGCAAGTCAGGAGGCGCCTCGTGAGCACTCTGGCCCGCTTTGAGACGTCCTGCGAAGCATACGTCGCGGGCATACCTGTCGCGCCCGCGGTCACCGCGGCAGGCCAGCGCCTGCGCGGCTGCCTGCGCGAGCGGCCGCACGAGTTTGTCCAGACGGCGCTGCAGGAGCTGAAGGTGTGCCCGGCCAGCTTCACGAGTGCGCAAACGCGACTCCTGCCTTGGCAAGCAAAGCACTGCCCTGACTCGGCCATTCTTGCGTAGGACCTCTGCGCGGAGGCGCCAGGCCATGGCTCGCACACCGGAGCGCGTAGCTCTGCCGAGGAGAGCGCTGCCGCCGATGGACTGCCAGCCCTGCCGACAGACCGCGCGCAGCCGCTGGAGCAGAGCTGGCTGGCCGCGCGCGACCTGCTGTGCGAGCAGGAGGGTCGGGCCGGCCAGCCTGGACCGGAAGCGGCGTGCGAGCAGGCTGTGGAAGACACGGCGACGAGCAGCGGCGGCGGCGCCACGGCTGCGGCGCCCCCCGCCGCCCCGGGCGCGGGGCGCGCGGGCCTGCTGGAGGACGTCATGTACGCCTGGATGCTCGCGGAGGCGTACCTTGAGCACCCGCTGCTGCACTCCGACATGCGGTAGCCCGCCCCGCCCGGCGCTGCCCCGCTCCCTCCGCTGCTCCTCTCCGGGGTGCCTGCTCGGTGGCAGCCATGGCAGCTGGCGTTGTCCGAGCTGCTGCCTGCAGACACACCTCGCTCTGTTCCTGACCTTGCTCGTAAGCCTTTGCCACTGTCCTCCCCAGTGCTCTGAGATCTCTTGCCAGCCTCTCACTGGCAGGCAGCTGTGCGGCGTGCATGTGGTGACCTCTGGCCGGGTGTGCAGGCCTGAAAAGTTTACAGCCTGACGCTGTGAGCATGTGGGCTGGCAGGGACGCGCTGGGACGGGGGCCCGGGCCACCCCTGGCAGCGGCTAGCGACGGCATGCGGCTGCAGTCGCGCGTGCAGCTGCTAGACGGCCAGCTTGGGCAGTACCTCATAGGTACGCCATTATACTTTTCCCGCGTGGCGCCCAACGCCCGAGCTTATATGGAGCAGGGCACACGCTTTGAGCTCTACGGCGCCCCGCCTGCTGTGCGGCACGATGGGCAGCACTGCATGCTGAGCACGGGCAACAGGTGGCACGCTTTTAGGGCAGCACACTGGCCGCATCACAGTGCACTGGCAGTCGAAGGGGATGCAGCTGACCGGCCTCGTAACGCAAAGACGTGGCGAGGGGATGCCGGGCGCTGCGTCGCAGCTGCGCTTGCTCTGGCGTCGTGCAGGGATGCACCTAACAAACCGGGCAGCGCCTATTGCGACAGCAGCAAGCGCGTGAGGCCCGACGCGTGCCGCCCTACCCTGACCCTAGCACGCACCGGACAGGCTCCGTGCGCTTCGGCAAGGAGGCACCGCTGGGCGCCGCGACCCCGCCGCGGGACGCGGGCGGCGCGGGGCCGGGGCCGGGCGCGGCGGAGCCGGTGATGTGGGGCGGCGCGGGCAGCGCGGCCGCGCGGCAGATGCTGGCCGGGCTGGGGCTGGCGGGGCTGGGCCTGAGCCGGACGGGCGCCTGGGGCCCCGGGTTTGACATCAGCCGGCTCGCGCGCGCCGCAGCAGAGGCGCGGTGCCCCAGACGTGCCCACATGCGTCGCTGTCGGTGCGAGGAGCTGCAGTGCCTGAGCCCCTGTATCAGGACATCCATTGTCAGCATGTTCGGCTTTGCGCTGCTGTGATGATCGTGAGCTGATGTGGTGCGGGCGCTGCTCAGGCGTGGGTTTTCGTTGCATGTTGTCATGGGGCAGCTCCCTCTCAGTGCAGAAGAGCAGTGCCCATGCGCGTGCTCTTGGCGGTATGTGCCTAATAGCCCCGTGCGCTTCTGTCAGAGCGAGGTGCGCTCTCGTGCTTAGGGGCAGGGTGGCATTAATCACGAGGTGACAAAGGCATGCGCATCGAGTGCATGTTCCGTTACAGACGCGTCTTCTGTGTGCGCGCAGGACAGCCCGCCCCCCACCCGCATGAGCCGCCACGGCGCCGCGCGAACCTACCACATGTACCTCTACTGGGGTGCGTGCGCGCTTGGCTGCGTCCAGCCGATGCTGCCCATAGCATTGCTGTGCGTGGGCATGGGAACGCTTTTGCAGTGCCCCAACCCTTTGGACGGTATGCCATGTGCCCAGCAAACACTGCTCTCCTCTTCCGCACACTGTCGGGGTGTCTGTGGTTGGGCATGCCATGGCGTGAATGGAGCTGGGGCGCGTGTGCGCATGCCCCACATGTTTATACAGCGTATGGCAAGCGCGTGAAGTGGGACGCTCCGGCCGCAGGGTACTTCAGCCGGCGCATGGCAGAGCTGCGGCGCGGCGGGTGGACCGCCTCTCCGCCCGCGCCTGGCAGCAGCGCATGCTCGCCTGGGGGCCTGGGGAGCATGCAGTCTTGCTACGCGGGTGCGGGCCCTGGAGCACGCGCCTGGCTCCTGGGCTGCCGGTCCCCGTGGTCGCGCGGACGAGGGCCACATACCCCGGTAACAAATGCCTTGCCCGGTCATGCCGGTGATGCTGTTGACACAAGACCTGTTCGTGGTACTCCAAGCTTCTACAAGCAGCGAGCGCAGTGCAGAGAGCAATACTTAGTGTGTGATCCCTGGCAGCTGTGAGAGCGCGCTGTTGGTGCAGAGCCCGCCGGCTGGGTGCGCTGATGACAGTAAGGACTGCTCTGCTGCCAGACTCGGTGCACTGCCAAGCGCGCCCAGCTTGCCTAGCTGCCCTCATGTTGCACAGCGTCAGGCGCTACTGTTGAGCAGTGGCTGACGCAGTACGCGTGTCAGGCGAGGTGCCGTCTGTGTGGCGCTACTACTGCAACGTGCCCGACGAGCTGTCCGCCATGCGCACTACAGAGGCTGCTGCTATTGCCGACCGGCACCTGCGGTGCGACCTGTGCCATGATGTGCGCGGACCGCCTCCAGCTGTCATCAACCAAGGACACGACCTAGGTCAACCCTGATAAGCAGCTCTCAGAACTCAGATTTGCTGTGGTGTGCAGCTTTGGCGTATTTCATATCATATCATATGACCCATTTGTGGCAATCAGGAGTTGCTTCACAAGCTCGCCACTACCACAGCGTTCTGTTGTTGCGCAAGCGCTTGTGCGTGCTCATTTCGGGCGCGTGCTGTGACGGTGTTACCATAGACATCGTCTGCTGCGCCAGGGCGCTATTCGGCGAGAGCGAGGAGTGCATCACCACCATGAAGGCGTGGCAGATGATGGTGCTCGAGGCGCGGTGGGTGGGCCGCGCGCTGTTTGATGCGGAGGAGGTGGTGCTGGGGGGCCGCCAGGCACCCGAGGGTGGCGAGCAGGCGTAGCGGGGTTTGAAAGAGATCAGCAGGATGTGTAGTCAGTGCTGTTGGAAATGCGTATTGTTACCTGCTTCATTTGCTGGAGTTGTATGCGCCGCAATTGTATCACATGTGTCCAGTCAGCAGCCTTAGCTTCCGGACTGGCCCACCCGCGCGACAATGCATGCTGCCACCAGGATTGCTTATGCTTACGCCTCTGCGTCGTCTGTGGTTGGCAATATGTGGTATGACATGCAGAAGTACTTGAGTCGCAGCCATGTGCGCCATGAATTCAGGCAAATGTGCTGTAGATATCACATCTGCCCCGACACATGGCCTAGACAGAACTGTTACACTGCGCCGGGGACAACGGACTTTCACCTGTGCATGGCAAGGGTTTGATGTCAAATGTGAAAGGGTGTCTACCATCTTCAAAGTATTTGCTGCAACTGCGTTCGCAGAGCTACGAGAACGCGCAGAGCGGCGCTCTGAGAGCGCCTGAGCAGTTGCACTCAAACTGATAGCCCGACGATGTTGCAGCTCCAACACACCTTTCTATGCTGGTGTGTACAATTTGCAGGTGGCGTATGTCTGCATGTATGAAAGCAGAACAGTAAGCTTACTCGCACCGTGCCGCTGCGCGCTGCAGTTGCATACCTGTGACTGCTGATATGGTGTCTCAGCCAGTGGCACTGCGGCTGGATCAGCTTCCTGCAGAGGTACGCGCTGGATAGCTGGCACTTGTATGTCTAAGCAGGTTTCGACAGTATGCATACTTATACGTTGGTGCACCTCTGAGTGGTGCTGCCCAGCCTGCAGGTCCTACAGGCATGTGCTTTCCATCTTAGTATGTACGATGACTTCCCCTTCCCCGGACAGCCAGAGCGGGCTTTCGTTCTAAAGACAGTCTGCAGGTGAGCTGTGTATGCGGGTTTGGGTGGACCACCAGGAGCTGCTGAAGCTGTGCTTGAGACGTAAGCCAAGCGGCAGGCGGTTCAAGGAGGCGCTGGACAAGCCGTTTTATACTATGCTGGACGCGATCCTCAGTGCAAGGCTGTTTTATGCGCTGGGACGGCCCAGTGCGCCTCCTTCTGCACTCGTGTCTGACTGTGCCACTGCTGCACAGCTACCCTGGTTCATGCACTTCTAACCACGCTGGTATGATGGCTTCATGTTGACTACTTAGGATGGCAGGGAAGCAGGCCCATTCCTATGCAGTACACTCTCCTGTGTGACTGTTGCAGGCACGCCCGAGGGAGCTGGCGCTCGGCGGTGGCTCAACGTGCAGGGGGTCAGCTGAGAACCTTTGTAAACATGCGTGTGTCCGAAATGGACGCTGAGCGGCTGTCGACCTTGTTGGCAAGCTTGCCTGCATTGAGCTCTCTCAGCAGGCTGATTTTGCCTGTGTGCAACGGAGCAGCTCTGGCAACCACCCAGGCTTTCATGATTGGGGCGGCTCGTGCCATAGGGCGCTACCCGTGCCTGCAGCACCTGGACCTGCGCATCCAGCTGGCTGACAGGCTGGCAGACCAGTTTTCCCGAGGCGTTTGGGCAGCTGCTGGCTGAAGCGTGCTCGTTGCAACGGCTCAGCATAGAAATAGAAGTGGTGTCACGCACGGCCTTCAGGCCCAGGTGGCCGGTCACTAGCACGACGCAGTTGATGGCAGGCCTGGCTGGCATGTCGCAGCTACGCACGCTGACCCTGGAAGTGGGAAAGGTCGTCGCGGAGGGCATGCTGCCCGCCTGCATGTCGCGTCTGGTGCAGCTGACCTCCCTGCGTTTGTCGGGGCTCCGAGGCCTGCGCTGCGCACCCGGCTGGGCGCGCTTGCCGTCGCTTGCATGTCTGCGAATCCATGACTGCATGTTTGCGGGTATCGGCGAGGAGGTGCTGCCAGGCATGGGTGCGTTGGCGACCCTGACCAGCCTGGCCGTGCAGGGGTGCCCCAGCATTTGCGCGCTTCCCACGTCTGTATGGCAGCTCACGCAGCTGTGCTGCCTCAGCCACGTGAACTGGGATCGGAAGCCGGCCAGGTTGCGGCGAGGCGACGTGCCGCTCTCGGGCGTGCCCACCAGCGCCCCTTGCTTCGCATCTTTGACCAGCTTGAGTCTGCCGGGACAAGACCTGGTGGCCTTTCCCCTGGGCATCCTGGCCGCCACGCGCTTGACGCACCTCTGCCTGTCGCGCTGCTGCTTTGAGCACTTGCCCGAGGGCATGAGCGTGCTCACTGCCCTTGAGACGCTGGAGCTTGGGCGGTATGCAACCCCGAAGATGATCGGAGGCAGCTTTGATGCCCAGGCCCTGGGCAGCCTAGCAGGCTTTCCAAACCTGCAGAGCTTGAAGTTTGCAAGCTGCAGCGTGCAGTTTTGCCCTAGCATCCAGGCTACGGCTGCGCACCCCCGCCTGACGCGGCTGCAGCTAGACACTGCATTTCCAGCCATGGGCGCGTCGTGCAGGGCCTTCCTGGCCTTTGTTATTACCCTGCTGCAGCATGAGCGCCCAGACGTGCTTGTTCTGCACGAAAGCATCGTTAACGGCAAGGGGCGGCGGGACAGTCGCAGCTTCCGGGGAGCCTTGCGGGCGATGGGTTTCCCTCTGACCTCAGCAGCTCCTCAGACGAGGACGTCTCCGCCTCCGACGAGGAGTAGGCGCTGAGCGTTGGGTGATGCAGATGTCCTGTTTATATAGGGGCCCTGCAGCCTGCATCAAGGCCCGCATTGGCCGAGTCGAGTCGCACACCCATACCCATATCTTCTTGCAAGGAATTTCCGCCCAAGGATGTCATGCCAGGCTGACAGCATGCTATCGCTTGGTCAGTTCCCAGCTGCGCACTGGTGCGCTCCAAGTCCTACCAGCAACGCGCACTTATGTAGAAAGCCAGGGAGTCATTAGCACTGCCACTCACCACCATTGAAGAGCAAACGCCTGCATGCCATTGCATGCTACCAAGCCCTGACACGCCATAGAGTAGCTGTCATGCACTACATGACAGTTGCCTTCTGCCATCTTGACGGTTGTGATGGAAGCTCTCAGTGTCTGAAACAGGTAGGATGTGAAGGCAAGCATCAGCCTGCATCAGACTGCACCATGTCTGTCCTGTCAGCAGCCTAAGCTTCCAGACCAGTCACACCGACGCGAGAATGCATCCTGCCACTGGCACTGCTAATGCTTATGCCTCTGCGCAGTCAGCGCTTCATGTCATCATTGAGTTGTCTGATGGGTTGATATGTGCGCACGCCCCATGAGAGTGCAGGCAAACTCCAAGCTGTGCAAGGACTGATGATGCAAGGGGCAAATCTGTTAATTCTGAAAGGGTGGTCGCTCTAATATCAGATGCTAAGCCTGGCTCACATACACAGGCACAGAGCAAGCGACGGCACATAGTTCACATACGGCGCTGCCGCTGACGCTCACGCCCTGCGAGCAAGCGTGCCTGCCGAGGGGACGCCTCCCGGCTCCGCGCCATGGCCCGCACAGGGCATGTGGTCCAGACGTCCCATACCCAAGATTGGCCCGCACAGGGCGTGTCGTCCAGACGTCCCGCACCCAAGCCCAAAAATGATGACACGCTGTCCCCGCAGCCAGGACAAACCATGTGCTGCATTTGCACGCAGGCAGAAGCGCGCGCGCTCGCACAAACGCGCGCCCGTAGTGATACAACTTGGTCTGAAAAGCTTGCCATGACACAGACACGCACAGCGGCCATTACTGCATGCGTTCAGGCCGCGCGGGCGGCCTGGCGTCCCAGGCCGCTGCGAGCGCGGCCACCCGCTCCAGCACGCGCTCCTGGCGTGCGCGCAGGGCGCGCGCCCTGCCCTGCAGCCCGGCGTCCGCACGCGCCTGATCAGGCTCCCGGCCGCCCACGCCGCCGGACGCGCCGCCCTGCCGCCCTGCCTCGCTCCCACTGCATGTCAGGCCTCCCTCCAAGCCTGCCTCGTCCGGCAGCGCACGCGCGTCACCGCTGTACCCTCCACGCGCTGCCGCAGGCCCTGCAGGGCTTGCTGCCGCAGCCGCCGGCGCCTGGTTCACGGCGCCCTGCGCGCTGTCCCCGTCGCGAGCTGCAGCGGGGTGCGGCGTCGGCATGTCCGCAAGCTCCCCGACGCCTGATGTAGGAGACACCGCCGCCTGACTCGCGCCGCGCGCCGCCTCACGCCTATCGCCGGGCGCCGCTGGGGACGCCCCTGGCCGTTCCGCATGCGCCAGCGCGCCCACCGCCGCCGCGCGCGCCGCGCTGTCGCCGCCGCCAGCCGGCGCGCGCTCGCGCCGGGCCGAGGCGCGCGACTGGGCGCCCTGCCCCAGGCCGCCCCGCACGCCCGCGGCGCGCAGCGCGGCGGCCGCGAGGCCCAGGTGCAGCCCCGGCAGGGGCGCTGGTCGCGCGCTGGCTGGCGGCCTGGCCGCAGCGTCGCCGGAGCCCCCCTGCTGGCCTGCCGCGCAGGTCGCGTCTGCGGAGGCGGCCGCGGGTGAGGCGACGCCCTTGGCCCCCGCCGCGGCGGGCCGCTCAGGCTGCTGCGCCCTTGACGGCGGCCTCGCCTGCGCCGCCGATCCGGCTGTGCCCCGCTCCGCCGTGCCCGCAGGAGCGGCACGCGAAGCTGAGCTGCGACCGGACGAGGCAGATGTGGGCGCGCTGACGCCGCCGCCGTGCGCAGCACCCGGTACGAATCCGCGGTCTGCGGTGGCAGCCTGCGCGAGCTGACCAGGCCCTAGCCCTGCAGACCGCGACCTGGGCGCGGGGTCGGCACCGCTGCCGCTGCTCGCGCCGTCCGCCGACACGGCGCCGCCCGCCTCCGCGCCACCCGAGTCCGTCCAGTAGCCGGGTCGCGAGAAGGCGCGCGCGTCGGCCTGGCGCTGGCGCCGCTCAGCAGCGGCACGCTCGCCCGCCGCCGCCGCCGCCTGCGCGGCGCGCTCCCAGTCATGCGCCGGCGCAAGCGGCACGGCGCCGCCCGCGCCGCCCTGCCCGGCGCGGCGCAGCTCCGCGGGCGCGCCGGCGCCGCCGGGAGGCGCCGGCCCCTGCGGCTCAGCCGGCTGCGTGACCCAATCCTGCTCCGCGACCACTGCGGCCAGCGGTCGGCGGCGGCGGCGTGCGCTCAGGCTGGCAGGCGCTGCAATGTGGTCCCGAGCAGGGCCTTCTCGTGGCGACAGCGTGTGGACAGATCGCGGGCGCGACGGCGCGGGCCCTGACCCTGGCCCCACCTGGCTGCCGGGCAGCCCCGCTCGGCTGGCGCTGCGCGCGCTGTCGGCCGCAGGCTCGCGCGCGCGCGCCGCGCGCGGTAGCGGCGGCAGTTCGGCGCCCTGAGAGCGCGCGTCGCTTTCGGCCAAGGCTGCCGCCACGCCACGCGAAGCGCCCTTTTCGGCGTGCGCACGCACGCCGATCGACGCGGGCGGCTCGCTGCCCGGCCGCGCCTCCACAATCACAGGCACGGCGCGCCGGGCAGCGCCAACGGGCCTGGTGCCCCCGTTGCTCTGCGGCAAGGCCGGGTGGGGTGCCTGATGAGGCGCCCCGTGTCCCCGCATGCCCGCCGCGCCGGCGCCCCCGGGCTCGCCTTCCCGCCCGCCCGGGCGAGCCGGCCGCGCGGCCGGCGCCGCGCCGGCTGGCTCGCTGGCATGCGCGTCTGCGCTGCGCCGGACGCTCTGCGGCGGCGCCGCGGCGCGCGCGCCCGGCTCGTGCGGGTGCCCGGCGCGGCGCCCGTCGGCACTTG
>JAABUH010001162.1_pt1 | contig 31334 bp, 33 predicted proteins | sample 5559121 | NCBI WGS metagenome assembly JAABUH01 (sample SAMN10711871, study PRJNA513364) | rock metagenome | isolation source: Antarctica rocks | place: Antarctica: Victoria Land, Battleship Promontory nord | collected 2015-12-28
GTATAGGGCGCAGGAAAAGCGGTAGTAGATACGGAAAGGGCGCTACGCTAGCGCAGCGCCCGCTACAATATATAGAATCTCGCATAGGCCCATAATGGGTGTTGAATCGAGTAAGAATCAAAAAAAATAAATAAATAAATAAAAAAAAAAAAATAATGAAGCAGCATTTTTATTATTAATAAAGTTAACGTTATTTAAAGAAAAACTACATGATTTAAAGATCAACATATTAAAATTAACGTATTTTAAGCGTGAAATGACAAATTAATAATCATTATCTCGAAAGTGAAGATGATATAATAACAGAAAAAATAAAAACGATGCAGATTTCGTAAATGAAAGAAATGAAATGATAATGAATATTAATAAAGATTTAAAGAATTTAATGAATGATAATGATTTTAAAGACAAGATAAAGAAAGAAAAAAAGCTCAATCATATTTCTGAGATTAAAGATTTTAAGAAAAAAGATTTTAAGAAAAAAGATTTTAAGAAAAAAGATTTTAATTATAAATGTATAAATGTCTTTAAATTCATTTTAAAATGAGTCTTTAAGAATTTATTTCTAACAATAAAAATGAATAATGAAATAAAATGTATTATTACATTAAGAACTTTTATGATTAATGATGTTAATGAAAATGATCTTAAATATATTTATTATCAAGATTTTAATCGACTCATTGATTATTTTAAATTATAAGTTAAAATGTTAAATTTCATTGAATTACAAGAACGATTATTATAATGTTGAAAACATTATTAAAATTTATTAAAATTTAAAATTAATTTGTCAACATTGTCAAGAAATAGAGTACAGATGCGATATAGAAAGCGTAGAAGCAGCATGAGTGAGCAAACAATGAGCATGTGTAATGATTGTACTAGTAGAATGAAACTGTAAATGTATGTATGTTTATTCTATCTCAAAGTCAAAGAAAGATTTATATGTACATCAAGAATAGTCTCGACTTTTTCTATCATAGACTCAGATCTCAGCCTTTGCCCTCATACTAAACTGCTTAGAAAAGTTGCGAATGATCTCACGACAACATGAACGATATATTCTTCTTAATAAGATTCATAAATGATGAAATGATTTTAAAATATTTCTTGATAAATCTTTTATAAAAGTTTGCGAATTCTAAGAAGAATTGAACTTCAATTTTCATCTTTGACGTTGATCAAGTCGTAACAGCTTCAATTTTCTTTAAATTCATTTTAAGATTTTAAAATGTGATTATAAATTCAAGAAATTGTACACTTTATACATGAAATTCACTCTTTTTTGACTTGATGCGCAGATCTGCTTTCTTTAAAGCTTGTAAAACTTTAATAACATGTCATACATGTTCTTCTTTCGTTTTTGAATATATCAAAATATTATTCAAATATACTATAATGAATTGATCGAGATATTGTTTTAATACATTATTAATAAAGATTTAAAACGTTGTTGATATATTGATCAGATCAAAAAATATAATTAAATATTCATAATGTTTTAATTTAATGTGAAATGCTGTTTTTCACTCATCTTTTTCTTTGATTTGAATTTGATTAAATGCTTCAAAAATATCAAATTTCATAAATTATTGTGCTTTTTGCAATTTATTCTGCAGTTTTAATATGAGTGATAATGAGTAATTATTTTTAATCATGATGTTATTCAAAGTTTTATAATCAACACATAGTTGCAGACTTTCATTTGATTTCAAAATAAACAGAATTAAATATTTTGTTGATGATTGCAATTCTTATATAAATTCTTTTCGTAAGTTCTTTTTTAAATATTATCACAAAGCGTTTAACTTTTCTGCAAACAATGAGTAAATGGATTATTTCATGAGTTTTTCGTCATTTATGAACTTAATTTCATGATTTTATGATTGATGTTTGAGTAATGTTTCTTGATCATTCTTTTTCTTAAACAGAATCTGATATTTCTTATATTCTTTAAAGATTTTGATGATAGCAGAATTTTTAAAATGATCATTCTTCTGAATCTTTCAACTTCATAACATCTGTGCATCATTGACTTCTTTGAACTCTTCATCTATTTCTTTTGCAATCATTGCAAAGATCTTTACATCTTTTGATAACTTTAATATTGAATTCAATCTCATCATTTTCATTTTTAAAAATGTGATTATTTCATTAACTTAATCAATCATTGAATTAATCTTACGAAGTTATGATATGTTTAAAACAATATTATTGTTTGACTGCTTTATAATATTTAAACGCAACTTTTTTCAGTGTTGATCAATTTTTAAGTGAATGAATCATATCTTTTAATTTATAAGTTCATGTTAAAGCTGACTTAGTAATAAAGCTAGCTGATCACTCAATTTATGAGAACAGAAGTTTTTATGCTCATCAAGCTATTAAAGCTTAAGACATTGAGCACATTAAACATGTTGAGCATCGAGTAAAGATTGCTCAGTAAAATTATCTTGTTCATTTCACTGAGCACAATGAGCACGCAGAATCAGAAAACTCTTGACACAAGTTTTTTATGTTTATATAACGACAGTGTTTTTCTTAAATAAAAATCTCATGTTCAACTCATGTAATAGTTAATACACTTTATTGTCTTAGCTATTCTCAGATCTCAGTCTAATATAGTGAATTATTATTTAATCTTTGTTTATATTTTGTATTGTTAAAGAGACAATCATTACAGTTTATTGTTGTACTTCATGAAAGTTTCATTAAAGTTTTGCAAATGATAAGATTCTTTCTTAACTTGTCATGATATTTGCATCTTCTGAATAAATTCTGAGAATATATAATTTTCTGTGTAATCATTATTGATAAAAAGTTGTGCTGCGTGATCATTAACTTTAATTTAAACTCATAACTGCGTTGAGTCTTTTATGAAGATGATTATTCTTTCAATTTTTGATTTTTGATTAAACTTCTTTAATGATCTGTTGATCAAAAAGTCTTTTAGTTTTTTAAACTAAAATTTACTTCTTCTTTCAATATTTTTTCAATGTATTGAAACTGATCTGAGTCAACTTTCTTATGCGAATATTTCTTCAAGTTGCACATGTAGAATCTTTTTTTAATAATCTTTATCATTTATTTAAGTTTTCAAGATATGTGTTCTTCATTTAAAAGTACATATTCTTCTTGTTTAATGAACTTAGCATCTGTGAATGATCATTTCATAATTATATCATGATAATTAATACTTTTATGCGATGCAACTGACTCATTCTGCATCATTTCATAAATAATTTCATGAATTTCATTTTTAATTGCTTATATTTATTGTAAAAAGTCTTTTTCTTTCTGCAGAAAAAAGTTGTACATTTTGTTATATATATTCATAAAGTTGACTTTATTTATGACTTTTTAATATCTTTTTCAATATCAAGATTTTTTTTTTTATTTTTAAAAACATTTTCAATGATCTTGATGAATTTTGTGATAATTTCTTTAAGTTTATTTTCTTCATAAATTGCTTAATAAATAACTTTTAACATGTTATTTTGATTCAAGTTTTCACTGTTAAAAATCATTTATTTTTGAATCATAGTGTATAATTCTTCATTATTATTTTCATCATGCATTTTTGACTGTTGATAAATTATCATGATGAATTGATTTTTTTATAAAGATTTTAAGTATCATTTTGAATCTTTCTTGTCATTGAAATGTATGATACAGTTGTTTTTATAACAAGCTGTTCATGAAATACTTTTATGATTATTTTGTTCTGCTTTTTGAACAGCTGTAAAGAATTTTTCTTGCTTGTCATATAATGATGATTTATTCTTATATCTGTTTTGAATACATTCTTGCAAATAATGTTTAAGTTTTTTACATGTAAAACATTTTTTACTTTTACTTTGAAAGTTTTTAAGTTTTCATTCTGATGATTTCTCAGATTTTTAAGTAACATTTATCTTCATAAATTGTAATTCATAGTAAGATTCTTGAATTTTACTTTTAACTTTTATTGTCAAAATGAAGAAATTCTTTCTCTGCTTCTTCAAGCATTTCTCATATTATTTATTATTTAAGATAATAACTTTTCTGATCATATTTTATAATATTGTAAAGCGATTCATATAAGTTATTTCATTCTTTATCATATTTTTCAGTTTTTTATAAAACTGTGCTGTAAATGCAGTATTATTTCAATTTATTTTTAATACAATGAACTGAAAAACTGCAACATACTTTGATGTTAATTCTGTTTATTTAACTTCATACAATTATCACTCTGCAATTTTCTTTGCATTTATGTTTTCATACATTTATTGAATGTTATAGTTGAAGACAGTTGAATCACTGAAGATTTTATTTGTTTCTTCATTTTAATCTTCTTCACTGTTCTTGAAAAAGTTCTTCATGATAAATTTAAATGATTAAAAGACATCTTTTTATAAGTATAATGCTGCAAATAATATCTTATTTTAAAAAATGAATAATTTCAAGTAATTCTTAATATAAACATTTATCTGAATTATAAACACATTCAATTTACTTTTATTTTTATAATAAAAATCTGATACTGATATTTTTATTTCTTAAATCTTATCTGTGATAATTTTTTTTAACATTAAAGCTTTGTTCTGAAATCTTTTCTGAGTGCTTTTCTCTCATGCTTGATATTCTGATGTAAATAAAATGATTGATAAAGTGATGTTTTCTGATATCTTGTAAAAGATTAATGTTTAAAGTGTAATAATTGTTTCTTTAACAACACAAAATATAAATAAAGATTAAATAATAATCACTATTATTAAATTGAAGTTCATAAATAATTAAGACAATAAACTATATTGATTATTACATGAGTTGAACATGAGATTTTTAATCTAAGAAAAACACTATCACTATATAAATATAAAAAACTTGTTGAATCATTTAAATTGTTGAATGAACTCACTGATTTTATTTCTGAATCATCAAGATCATTCAATAATTTTATTGATTTTTTTTTTCTGAATTAATGACATGTAATCATGATTTTGTCAATCAGAGTTCAATCATATTGTTCTTTACACATCTTTGATGCGTAGTTTTAATATCTGCTAAACTTGATTTTAACAGTCACATTGTTTTCATTTATGACATAAATTCTTTTAAATCTTTTAAATCTTTTGCATTTTTATCTTTTCAATGAAATATTATAAACAAAGATATTGAGTTCATAACAACTTAAGTTTTATTAAAACTGAGTAATAATAAATGCAAATATGATCACAAATTTATATATTAAATAATTAAATATTAATGATTATTGAAATTACTGTGAGAAATTAACTTAAGTCATGTAATAAACTCATTAAATAAAAAAATACAAGATATTTTAATAAATCATTTATTAAAAGACGAAAGATAATTAAAATAAAAATTAATCTCATTATCAAGCAACTTGTAAGAAAGTAAATTTAAATAAACATCGAGATATTATTAAACGTAAACATTATAAAGATTAATCGAAGATTCTCAATTCAAGTGATTTTTTCTTAAACAAAATTCTCAGTAATACTTTATAGTTTATATTTACTTAATAGCTTAAATATTAATAAATGTAAAATTATATGTATTAAATATGATAAATTAAAATAAAACTTCATGATTAAACAAAAGAATGATTAAAATACGAAGTAAAAGATATTATGATTTTTCTTTTTTTCTTTTTTAAAGAACTTGTTTAATAAATATATATTTATTAAAGCGAGTCTTTAAAGCGAAAATTATTAATTAAATCTTGATAAACTTTTAAAATTGTTATAAATTATTTAATTCTGAAAACTTTAAAAGTTTAATGTTATGTTAAACTGACTTTAAAAACTCACAAATATAATAAACTGAGTCTGAAAAGCTTTAAGTTATTTCAGAATTAATTGAGTTAAATTACTTTTCTTGAGCTAATTTAAAAATCATCAACGAAGTTATTAAATTTATCTTATAAAATTATTAATTTAAATAAATTTAAATTTCTTTAATAAAAAAATTTTTATCATAAAAAACAGAAAGTAAGAATCATTATTCTTGAAAACTTATTAAGAAAACAATGAAAAGACTGAAACATTGAGATTTTTATTCTTGAAAAGAAGTTTTTTATAAAAGAATCAAAACGCAATTTATGTGCTTAAGTTATCTTTTAAATGAGTTAAAAGAATTAATCATTGAATCTTTGATAAAAATATTATTCATGATTTTTTCAGCGAAAGCATTTCAATAATGTTAATAAAATTTAATGAATATAAATACTTAAAAAATCACTTATAAACACTTGCTTGCAAATGTTTTAATGATAATATAAAAAAAGTGTTTACATTTATGACTTGAAGATTCTGCACATTAATGACTTAAGTTATAAAAAAAAAATTTATTTCAGCAATAAAGCTACAGTAAATGTGTTATATAAAATGCAAAATGTTCAACGTTAATAAACATATCTTATAAATTTATAATCATCATTAAATTGATTTTTAAGTTCATGCAATTTATATTCACAGCATGATGATTTGTAGAATTTGCTGATTAATCATCATATTACTCTTGAGAAAACTCTCTGAATCAATGAACACAGATTTCACAAAATCGCTTTAAAAAATTAAGCGAGCGCGCTTGAAGTCTACTATGACAACTTCATGATCATGCAAATCTGTAAGTCAATTAAAGTTGATGACAGAATGAATGCTAGTATCATGAGACATGATTGTGACATTGCTTCAAGAAAAAGACGCGACTATGATGATGTAGATAACAGTGTAGTTTTTGAGATTGAAAGTGTTGAAGATGAAGTCATTAAAATTTTTCATATAAACATCAAGCGAGAGAATTTTGATATCGAGTCAGTCAGCGTCGAAGATCATGTCAAGAGCAGTTCAAATCAATTTTGAAATGACATTCACAGAAAGTTTTTCAAAAGCTGCTACAATAATTAATCTGTGATTGTTTGACAGTTAAACAATGTTCAGATGATGATGATTTTCTTACTCAGTAAATCATCTTTAACGTTTGTCAGAATTTCAGCTTAACTCATGATATATTCATTTGTTGCATATGTTGCAAATGCAGAATTTCTCAGAAAGTTATGTATGATGATTTTGACAAGGTAAAATGAATTGAAGAAAATGTGATTTCACATTATCATGAAATTGCTCATGACATTTCTAAGTGAATTAATATGAGAGCAGAGACTGAGATCTGAGTCTACAATAGAAAAAGTCAAGACTATTCTTAAAGTACATATAAATCTTTCTTTGACATGTAGATAGAACAGATAAACATACATTTATAGTTTTAGTTTCATTCTACTAGTATGATCATTGCACATATGCATTGTTTATTCATTCTAGCTGCTTTTACGCTCTTTATATTGCATCTGTATTTTATTTCTTAATATTGAAGCTCAACGCAAAAATATTATTTTCATGATAAATTGAATAAAACAGTTGACTGAACAGCAGAAAGCAACATGATATCTCTACAGTAATCAGAAGATTTATAAAAGATTTAAAGAGAAAATTTATTTGATTCTGAAATATATGAGATTGCTTCATTTCATTTAAAACATTTATAAAAATTATTCAAGTTACAAAATCTTTGCAGTTGAAGTTAAAAGAAACATGTTCTTTCAGCTGATGAAAGCTGTTTCTCTTTGAATGAAAATGCAACAGCAATGAAGAGAGAAACAGACTTTTACAGATAGCTGACTTTTCAAAGAAACACTCTGATCAATCGAAGATTTCATCTGATCTCAAGACTTGCAGAAAATAAACAGCAAAGATGAGAATCAAATGATGAATTCAAAGCAATGTAGATAGAAGTATGAGAAATGATGTCAGTTTCAGCAATGAACTATGTTTTAATAAAAGCATAAGAATGAACGCTGTCTATCATATAAAAGAAGAAAAAAGAAAAGCATCTTGATTAGCTGTAACAGTTGCAAAACAAAGAAGAAAGAACTTCAACGCGTTGAAAAACAAAAGTAATATAATGAGATTTTTTTGACTGCTCTATTATTTCTGTTATTCTGTATTTCATCTTCTTCACTTGCAATCTCAATTCATAGCTGCTTCAAGTTCAACAAAATGTCAGATTCACTGAAAATATCTGTCGTTGACATAAGTGCTACTTCAATCAGCTTTTGATTCAGCTCAGAATTAAATATGAGCATGATGTCTTTTCTAAAATATCTGACTTTCATGTCATTACTTGAAACTTCAGAAATTTTGTATTTTGAAGAAAAAAACATGATTGATTTCCTAGAAAGATATAAGAACTTCTGTGATGATTATGAGCTAAATCAGAATAATCAATTCTGCAAGCTATTAAGATACTGCAACAAGATCATTGATGATAACATTAAGATCATGAGCAAATATATTGATTTCAACTGACAAGAACTGAAGAAAGCAATGAAGAAAAAGTATAAGAAGAGAAACATGAATCAGCAATTGAACTTTCAAATATTTCTGAAAATCTTCAAGAAAAAGTTTTGTATCATAAAGAATGATCTGAAGTTGTACTGTCAACAATACAAGAGTATATTGCATTCGTTAATCAAGTGTGAACAGTTGAATGAATATATCAGATGCTCTTGATTCATTAAGAATCTTTCTTCTACATTAAGTAAAAAAGTCATTTGAAAGTGTGCACTTGATTCTGAAAATTCTGATATTATGAACTTCAAGAAGATCAGCGATGCTGTAGTAGTCTACTGCAATGCAGTCAAAGCACTACAAAAGTTCTCGATCATGATCAAGAATTTCAAAGATCTCAGCAAACTCATGAATGAATATCAAATCAAATAATCAACAGTGATAGACAGAGTCTTTGAATCTTTGATAGTAGCACAGACTTATGACATGATAATAAATGAAATGATAAACAGGTTTGAAGCAATGATTCTATCTTTGCAGACAATAATGAAAAAGATTGATTCTTTAATGCAGAACATGATAGCATTCATCTCAATATTTAATGTTTATATTTCATAAGAATCTGCTGTGACTGCTTATACAGCAATATTGATATCAACATAGTTTTCACATCAGACAGCTGTCATGACATTTATCATGTCTGCAATGAAAGAATGCTTCTTCTGTGAAAAAATAGAATGTCATAAGCTCAGATGTCATTATTTAAATGTTTATAAAGCAGAGAAAAAAATACATATAAATGAAAGAAATAGACTGTGAATGAAATTAGTTGAAAGAAATGACAGAATGACATTCTTCATCTTAGATTGCTTTCAGAAAGAACTGATTAACAATGCATTGAAAGAACAGAATCAGCGAATGAAGATGATAAATGTCAGCATCATCAGACTAGTCAGTGTAAGAATAATGAAAATAAAAAACATGAAAAATATAAATGAAGAAGAATGAGAAGAAGAAGTAATGATAGTTGTAGCATGACAAAACTTCAAGTTAACAGAAAATGCAGCTAAAATGAAGAATGCAGCAAACTAAATGTGAAGAGAAAAAGCAAAAGAGAAAGAACATCTGTTGAGCATGAAGAATTTACGCTCAGAAGAATATTTATCAATTTTGATAATGATTTCAGATGAAATCAGCGAAGATATAGCGATGCAGAATATATTCATTCTCAAAGAAGCAATCAAAATGAAAGAAAGAACAGAAAGCAAGAACATTGATGACAAGATGAAGTTCATAATGTGAATCAAAAGACTACAGAATACAATAAAAGAGCGCGCAAACATCAAGAATCTGCTGAAAATCATGATAAATCAGAAAGTACAAAGCATATTCTGAAGTCAGCTACTGAAACATTCATTCATTTTCTTTCAAGCATTTTTTGATTGAGAAATGTTATTTAAAGCAAAAGAAGCAGAGAAATCTGATGATGTACAAATGATGATAGTAAAGTTTAAAGATTTTCAGATGAGAAAGTTAAAAGCGATGCTGTATGCAATGAAATGTTCAATGCAGCGAATGCTGATAAACGATGAAATCTACATCAAGACATTGATCAATAGTAAGACTGAGATCAATGTTATATCTGAGACTTTTGTCTCAGAAACTCAGTTATTTATGCAATGAAATTATCATTTGAAGATGATAGAAGTCAGTAAAGCAAAAGCTCAATTCATGAAAATCTGTGAGAATGTGAAGATTGATATCAAAGAAGCAAAGACAATAATTTTGATATTCATGATCAAAGATAATAAATATTCTCTTATACTGAACAGATCATATGAGAGATGAGCATACTTATCAATCAAAAACACTTCTGAGAAAATTTGTGAAATGAAAATGACTGATGATAATGATAAAATGATATCTTTCAAATTAATTTTAGCAGAAAATTCTTTTAATCATAACATAATTGAAATATTTCTTGAAAGAAAAAAAGATTCTTTAAATGAATAAATGAATGCGCGATCAAAAGCATATTTGCAATGAGAAGTATAAGCTTAAGAACTGTTAAATCAGCATGCTTAAAAAGTTGTAAAATGTTTATCAAAGCTGATAAAAAAAAAGCTGAGATAGAAAGAACAATGATAGATTAAGGCTTTGTTCAAAGATTCTGCTTGAATGATAGCATGCAAAGTGAACAAAAACTATGAAATCATTCAAAAAAAACTTGTCATGTGACTGATATGAAGATTTGATCTGAGCTCAATTCATCAACATGAAAGAATGAATCATGTCAAAGTTGCAACAATATACAAGAGAAAAGTTCAGAAAGTTCAATCTGTGAATTTCTTAAAATTGAATGATTCAATATCAGAGAGTTTATCAAACTGAAAGCAAACACTATTGACTTAAGCTCAATTGAATATGATGAGAATGAAATCAGAGAAGTACAACAATTGATTGTTTCTCAGATTTTCAAAAATTACTTAAGATTTCAAATTGACTTTAGAGTGAGCTGAAAGAATGATATACAATGATGTCTTGACTCTGCAAGAAAAAAATCTACTACTGAAGATATTATTCAACAGAGAAGCAATGCTGATCTGAGAGTTCTCAGAAATGAGAAAGATAAAAGACATAGTCTCATCTTCACAGCAAATTTGAACAGTATCACATGATGTATGACAAGCATCTGACTTTTCAATCTTTAAAGCACTTCATCAAATCATGATAAACATGCTTAAAGATTAAATAAAGAATGACATACTGAAATTCTATCATGATTCATATTGAAATTCTTGATTTTTAATAAAGAAGAAGTTCAACAAATACTGCATGATCAATGTCATGATGAGCATGAACAAAATCATCATAAGAAATGCAAATCTGTCATCTGATGTGAATGAGTTCTTTGAAGAGTTCACAGATATGATTATGATCTTTCTTATCAATTTGTTTTCTGAATACAATCAGATCACATTGATCAAAATATATTAAAATCTCATCACATTCAAGATACTTCTGAGACTATTGCAACAAACAACGTTATCATAAGATATCATCAACTTCATTACTCAGTTTGTAAAAGTCATAATCAAGATCTTGAAGAATTTGCTTAACATATGCAGATTATTTCTTGATGATATTAAAATAAAAAGATCAAAAACAAACTATAATAACATAAAGATCATCTTTGACATTTGTCAATTTATTTTAAAGTATATTAAAAATCTGAACCTCATGCTTTTGAACTTTAAACTCATTAATTGTATCATATCTGATAAAAAATCGCAGTTTTGCATGTCAAGCATAAAGATTGTAAACTTTATTTATGATTTTCATGAACGAAGATCAGAAGAATTTAAAATTATCAAGATTTTAAAGTGATGTTTCTGTCATGATGTCACATCAACTTAAGCGTTTATTGAGATGTATATATATTATTGAGTGTAAATAAAAGATTTCACTTTGATTGCTGCATCAATATTTCAGCTCTTTAAGAAAAAGACAAAGTTTGTATGAGAAAAAAAGCAAGAGAACATCATGAACAAGCTAAAATTAACACTGATTACTGCTTCAATCATAAGAAGCTTGAACTACTCTGAACAGACAGAAAAAATTATTCTTGTCATGAATGTAAATCTTCAAGACTGAGAAGTAATCTTGCAACAAGCAATCATGAACTTTAAGAATCAACATCTCATGTGATACAAAAGTGAGCTGTGAAATGAACAAAAAACAAGATATGATGCTGAAAAGTGAAAGTGCAGAGATTTTATGAAGACACTGAAAAAGATTCATTACTGACTGTATGATACTAAGTTTATTATTGAGATCAATGTCAACACTCTGATGATTCAATTGAATTGATTTGCATCAGATTTATCTGAAGCATTGATAATATGATGACTTGCTTAAATTTGCTTGTTTAATTTTGATGTTCATCATGTTTCTGATTGCAAGCATAGTGCATTCAATAAACTTTCATGAAGATTCAAAGAATCTTCAGATGATCAAGATGAAATTCATGAAAAAGATATAAATGATTTCATTAATGCTCAGCTAAATGCTCTTCATCTTTGCTCAGTCAATATAATTTTTGAAGAAGATGTGTTGATGTTGAAGAAATTATATTCAGAATATTTTAAGAAAATAATGTGTTATTTAATCTTCTTATCGCGCTCATTTAAAATATCAACAAAAGAATTTTGAAAGTTTAAACATGAAGCATTGAAATTCATGATTCAAGATAAACATTTGTTTAAAAGATTTAACAAGATGACTTTTCTGCAAAAAATGATGAATTTTTAAGAAAAGCGCAATAAAATTCTGTAGAAACTGCATGATGAAGATGATCATCATGAAAGAAAGAAAATATATCAAAAGATGATCAACAAATATTAATGAAAGAAGATATGAAAGAACACATGCACATATGTGAAATTCTGTGAGAAATGTCAATTATGAACATCAAGATAAAAGAAAAAGACTCTGCATTTTATCTGAATTTTAAAAGTCTGAAAGAAGATTGAAATGAATGTTATTTATATGCTTTCAACATCGACAAAAGTGTGAACTCAGCTAAAATCAGCTAAATGCATCTTTAGCTAGCAGAAGTCAAAAACATCTGTTTAGTTGAGCTTCTAGCATACAAGCTTTAATAGTCATACATCAAGAGCTAATAGTTAGCTACGTGCGCTTTTAGCTCTTGATGACAGTCATTTGCTCAAATGATATTCTTTGCTCAAATAGCACTCTTTGCGCAAAATATGTAATGTGCAATATATGCTACAGTTTCTACATTCATGATTTGTTAACAGCTATGTAATCAAATAAATGACTCAATGAATTGATTATCTAACTAGTTATTTAACCATTTATTTATGAATTTTTGACTATGTAAGATGCTTAGTGCAAAGTTAAGTCATGAAGAAAGTTTGATAGAGAGTTTGATAGAAAGTTTGATAGAGAGTTTGATAAAGTGTTTGATAAAAAGTTTGATAGAAAGTTTGATAGAAAGTCATAGAGAAAGTCATAAAGAAAGTCATAAAGAAAGTTTGATAGAATGTTTGATATGATCATATTTAATGCTCGATAGAAATCAAATTTGATCTTTGAATATGAAGCAATTTGATGTTTGATAGAGAGTCATGTAGATAGGTGAGCATGTAGATGAGTAGATAGGTGAGCATGTAAATGAGTAGATAGATGAGCATGTAGATGAGTAGATAGGTGAGCATGTAGATGAGTAGATAGATGAGCATGTAGAATGCCGAGTAGGCAGAAAGTCATGTAGAATGTCGAGTAGGCAGAAAGTCATGTAGAAAGCATTGTTTGAAGCACTGTTTGACGCATGTTATGCGCTCGATCAACGCGTACTTTGAAGCATGTAGAAAGTTTGATAGAGTGTTTGATAAGAAGTTTGATAGGAAGTTTGATAGAGTGTTTGATAGAATGTTTGATATCAAGTTTGATAGAATGTTTGATAGAATGTTTGATATCGAGTTTGATAGAAAGTTTGATATCGAGTTTGATATCGAGTTTGATATCGAGTTTGATATCGAGTCATGAAGGATGCTTTCTACTGAGCTAATTAGCATGTGCTATGAAACATGTATGAAGCATACTATGAAGTAGATTATGAAGCGAATAATGCATGTTCAAACGCGTCACATGAAGCATGTTTTGAAGCATGTTCAAAAGCGAGTAGACTGATGAGTAGGCTGATGAGTAGGCTGATGAGTAGGCTGATGAGTAGATAGCTCAGTTGGTAGCTGAACATGTAGGTAGATGAGCATGTAGGGTGACGAGTAGGTAATTGAGTTGGTAGCTGAGTTGATAGCTGAGTTGATAGCTGAGTTGATAGCTGAACATGTAGGTAGGTGAGCATGTAGGGTGGTGAGCGAGTAGGGTGATGAGTAGAGTGGTGAGTAGGATGATGAGTAGGGTGATGATCATGTAGAGTGACGAGTAGAATGATGAGCATGTAGAATGATGAGCGAGTATGATGATGAGTATGTAGAGTGATGAGTAGAAGAATGCGAAGGGCGAAGAATGAATAAATAAAACTCTACAGATCGGCTCAGCCCTATGAAGCGAAGCATGAACAGCTAAATCAGCTAAATTAGCTTGCAGCTGACTTGTAGCTGATTATGTTGTTAAATCAGCTAGTAGCTGGCTTGTAGCTGATCTATGTTGCTAGCAGCTAGCTTGTAGCACATGTCTCTTCTAGTAGCTAGCTGATGCATCTTGAGCGTATTATGCTTCAAGTGACTTTGCTCACTAGCTCATAAGCTACTTAAGTTCTTCATTGAATTGTCAATGAAGCGAAGAGAAACACTACGTTGTCTTGATAAGAAATGACTTCTCAAAATGAGTAGAAAGAAGAGATCTGAAAGCAGCAATCTTGAAAATGATGATGAGATTTCTCTGAAAAGATGTGATCTGCAGACATGATTGCTTAAGAAGATTCATCATGAATGAAGAGTCAAAGAACAAGAAGATTGTTGAAGCGCTGATAAAGAAATATAGAATAAAGCGAGTAGTCATGTTGACATATCATTCACAGATGAATGAACTTGTAAAGAAAGATTATACAGCTGTCATGAATACATTGATCAAGATATCTGCAGATGAAATGAAAGAATGAATCAGAAGTCTTCTCAATGTACTATGAGCAGATAAAATCATCTTGAAAATCTTCATTAAAATGATTTCATATCATGTTCTGTATGATTGCAATGTCATTCTTTCTATAGAGCTTGATGTTTCAATCTGACAGATTCTTTCTTAAAACAAGATACATATAATGAATGATTTATTGACTCTTCATGCTCAACAGCTTGAATGTAAAGATGAGAATCTGAAGAAAGTCATGCTGCATTTAAGAAGAATGAGAAAGATGAACAAAAATGTATGAAATGATCATCAACGCATTCATATCAGTTAAATTCTGAAAAATGATCTTGTGTTGCTTCATGACATTCAGCTGAACAATATGCATATTCAGAAACTGACATGAAGATGATTGAAATTCTTTCAAGTGATGAAGACAATTATTGAAAAAGAATGATATAAACTTGCGAAGCTTAATGAAATAATTATAAGAGAAACAATTGCAGAAAATAGATTGAAGAAATAAACGTCTGAAAGAGAGATCAGCAATGAATTGAAGAATGAAGATCAAAATCTATCAATGTCAACATCAATTCAGAAAATCATGTCAGAAATTGCAATCAATGTTTCAATAAAAGATTCAAATGCATCGCTGAATTTTATTTATTATTAACTGCTTGAATAAAGATTGATGAATCAGAAACATTGACAGCGTTGCTTTCTATAAACTTGAAAAAAGCATCTGTCACTGCAACTTCTGTTGTGTTAAAATAAGATTGTTTGCATTTAATGATGCAGCTTCAATAGCATTGCTCTGTACAACATCATCTGTAAATTAGTTCATTTTCTGCTGAATCATCAAGAAGCAAAGTTGATGTAAGAAGATCATGAATTGTTAAGAATGCAAAATGATCATGAATTGTTAAGAATGTCATAAAGTCACTAGAAGATGCAAGATGATCATCATAATCTTTGTCATAAATCAGATGTCACATGAATATATGAAAAGAAGAATGAAAGTGAAGATGCAGATGTTTGCAATGTTAGTGTTGAATTACTTCAGTACTGAAGATTTGAAGTTTCAATATGCTCTATTCTTGAATAAACAAAGATCAAAACTTTAATCAATTTGCAGTGAACGCGCTAAAGTTTACTGCATAATAATTAAAACTAGATTCAAGTTAATCAAAAGCAGAAGCTTTAAAACAAGAAACAGAAACTTTAATCAATTTGCAAAGTATGCGCTAAAGTTCACTGCATAATGATTAAAACTAAAGCTTAAAACAAGAATCAAAATCAATCAATGATTGCATATTAGAGAATATATCAAAATCAATGATCAAGAATATATCAAGATTGACTTAAACAACACATGATATTACAGCATGATAACATCATCAAGTCAGCATAACTCATGTGACATGCAGCAGATAGCATAGAGAAATACTCAATCAATCAGCTGAGAAATTCATTACTAATATTGAGTCATCAACATTTCTCTTCGCTATGATAAACATAAGTTGCAGAAAAATTATTTAAATCTGTCAGCTATTGCAAAATCTACAAACAATTTCTACTAACGCTCATCTTTAAAAAATCAACATGTAATTTCTATCTTTTAATTCAGCTATCATCTTTGCTACTAGAAGCTTAAACTTGAACATTTATAAAGCAATTCTTTGAAAAAATCACTTGATATCTCTTTCATATCATTTACTATCTCATTAAAACAGTTTAACTTAAACTGTTATGCTACTTTTTATTTACATTATCTGTTATCTCTACAGAGAACAATCTGCTTTGATTGTCAAATAGTCATAAATTAATCAGTTAACATTTAAATTTTACATCTATTTTCTCATCAATATTTTGAAAAGAAATCTCATTCTGAACTTGCAATGACACTCATTAAAGCAAGCTCTGTGATAATGCTACATCATCTGAAACACTTTATAAATGATCAACAAGAATTAGTCAGATACTTGAACTTTCTTTGTATAAAACAGAAGCATCAGACAGCAATTCATCAATTCAAAGATTAAATTATGCAATTACATGTCAATGTAGAGAATCTGATGTATGACTTCGCTGAATTTCTTAATAATGATTCATGTTATTTAAAAATGACTAATGAGAAGAAAGAATAAAAAGCGATGAACATTAAGTATGAAAGAATTGAAAAAGAAAGAAGAGACATAGCTGAAATAAAAAGAATCATGATGAGTAGATGAGATTCAAAACTACTGAATCTTTGAATTTCAAAGAAAGATTCTTCATTGTATTCAATAAAGAAAGAAGCAATGAATAAAATGCAAATCATTATCACAAGAGTTCAGAATGAACATCTTGCAAGATCAATGATAAAACAGATTGTATATCAAAGAGCAATGCAGATTACTATCAGCAGAGATCAAGTTTCAGTTTTTTCATTTTCACAATTCTCAGACTTCAATAAGTTGATTGCAAATCAGATTGAAGTGATGTTAATGAATGAAGAGTTTAAGCACATGAACTGAAGATAAGTAAAGTCTGACTTGCTATGTGAGCATATCAGCATCATGATCTTGAAAACAGATTATGTTGAGACTGTTTTTAACTCATCTGCGATTTTTCAAACATCATTCAACAAGAGCATCAGATCATCAAAATCATCATCACTGTAAAGATGCTTGCTGAAAAGTGTAACACAGTTTAATGAAATATTTCAAGAATTTTTAATTGAAATGAAAAAGAATGTTGAAGCTTTTGCATTGATGATGAGTGATATCAGCATGATCTTTGCTCAATCATCAACATTATCAGCGCAAAGCATGATAATCAAATCACAACAAGCATCAAGAATCTTGATCTCAATTTCTTCTATTATGATTGATATATTTATGACATCAATCTCTTCAAGAACATCACATGTACAACTCTTAATATTATCACATTCTTCAAGCTCAGCATTATCTGATATGAAAGAATAAAACATTCAGAAACTTACTCTTACACTGCATGCATTCATAAACAATGAGAAAAGTCTTCTGCAATACAACTTGAAGATAGAAATGAATGAAATTATTGTCAACATTGAAGAAGTCATCTTCATCACTTCAACTGAAAATATCAGATTATAAATTCAGCGATTGAGTTATCAAATAAAAGAAAACTCATGAATAAATGTAGTAAGTGAATCATGCTTTTATATATGAGTTTTCAATACATGAAAATAAATTCTTGATTATCTTGATTTCATATTGTTAGCAGCTATAATGAAGCTGTTATGAGATTTTCATTATGAAATCAAAGATGCAAAAACATATGTATATCATCATCATCTTCAAAAATTTAAACAAAGATTAAAATTAAAGATGAAACAGCTAGTTAAGAATATACTTCTCAAATGAATTCAAATCATGTATAAATATTGATTTTATTTGAAATATTTCAAAATCAATACTAGTTCAATGAAATGATTTCAACAAGATAGTAAACTCTTTTATCAGATTGATTCACTTAAGTTGTTTCAATTATGATCTAATATGATGAATAAAAGAAGAGTTGATACTTTTCTGATGCATAAGTTATTCATAGAGAAAGTGAAGTATCAAGAATGAAAAAGAAATGATTCAATAATGCTTTTCAACGTTTTTGATTAACTTAAGAATGAAAAAGCATGATTCATGATAAGAAAAGAACTGAACATGTTTTTATAACATCAACAAGATGATTTAAATGTCATCAAGCATGAATGATTTAAAACATCAATGTACATCATATTATAATAAATAATGTGACAGAATCTACTATACTATCTCATCATCATAATATTAAGATTGAATCATAAGATCAATCTGATAGCTTTTTTTTATTACATGAAATGTACATTGAAGAATCACTTCATAATCATAAGACATCTAAACATTAATGCTCTTGATTTATTAAGTGACAGAAGATAAAACAGAATACAAGAATTCACAGTCTTTGCAAATGAATCAATTGAAAGTGAAGATAAGACTATTTTGAAAATGCATTACAAGCTGAAGCAGTAATGAAAGAAAATATTGAAAAGAAAGTTAGCAACTGATGATTTCACTTACAATATAATTTTCAAGATGTTCAATAATGTTGATTCAAAGAAATCAAAACTTAAGTGAATGAATCAGAAATGCATGATAGAAGATGTATGCATCTCAATGTCACATATATTGCATAAGAACATGAAGAACTCTGAAGAAGAAAGAATTTTTATTTCAACATATTACACAGCAATCTTGAAAAATAATGTGAATTTGAAAATTCAAGAATGTGAAATGAAGAACAAGATGTCAGCTGCAATGTAAAATCATTGATTCTCAGATGCAATGTCATTTGATTTATTAAATGATAAGCATGAAGAATTACTCTTTCATCATTCTGCAATGATTGAAATAAAAGAAATATGCATCACATTGAATGCATTATTGAGTCTGCAAAGCTGAGATGAAGTGAAAGTGCTGAAAGAAAGAAAGCTGCTCTTCGATTAAAATCTAGATTGAATTTGAAAATTCATAGAATTCTGTTGAAACTCTTCTTTCACTCAAATGCAAAAAGTTTATGAGAGAATGAGAAAGACAGAAATTGCAATCTACGAGTCTAAATTTTATTTCTACTGCGTCAAGAATGATATTAAGTCGATGAAAGATAATGAATGAAGTGATCTTGAGCAGATTGAATGAGCATGTGTTTTATCAAGTTGTTTTTCTTTATTTTTCTTTATTTTAACTTTTTCTTTTCTTCTGGTGATCAAGAAACAATTATAAAATGAATGAAGAATGAATATCATAAAATCGCTTGTAACATTTCTAAGTGAATTAATATGAGGGCAGAGACTGAGATTTGAGCCTGCGATAGAGAAAGTCAAGACTATTTTCAAGATACATATAAATCTTTCTTTGACATGTAGATAAAACAGACAGACATACATTTACAGTTTCAGTTTCATTCTACTAGTATAATCATTACATGTGTGCATTGTTTGTTCATTCTAGCTGCTTCTATACTTTCTATATCACATCTGTATTCTATTTCTCAATAACATATTTTGTTTGACATCAGATTAATCTGCAAGCATCTTGATGTCGTTGCTTTGTAAAGTCACTGCAGATTCAATGTTGAAAATTATTAGCATCTGAAACGAGCGAAAGCTTTTCAAAGAAATCATGACTTTTTTAGTTGCATTAATTATATACGTGATGCTTTTACTGTCAACATCGAAAATTTTCATCACGACATCAGTAACTCTCTTAATAGCGTTAAACAATATCTTTTTAATCAAAGTATTTCGATAGATGATTAAATTATCGTTCAGCTAAAGAACTTCATGAAGCATGAAGAACTTCAATATGTTATGAACTTGCGTTGTTGAATTGATTGTGTTGACAATTCAGATTCATTCTCATAAATTGTCATCTTGCAGATCATCAGATAGTTTTTTGATATCAATCGATTTAAGATCGAGAAAGAGTCATGAAGCTGAAGAACTTGCAAAGTTAGAATATGAAATCTGTAAAGACTTGTCTGAGCTGCTGAAGATGAACTCATCTACAAAGAAGTGATGTTAGCGATTCTAGCTCTTTGATTTGACGAGCTGAATTTTACACTTTTTTTGAAGTACATAAGAAATCTTGAAAATGTGTAGCTTTGATCGCTGAATGCATCGAACTATTTTTGATAAGAGTTCGTAAATCTTCGTTGATATCACATGAAATTTCTGACGCTGTCTTCGTCTAGAGTTCGTTCTTGTGAATACAGCATCGAAATTCCTTCAAAATCGAGCTGAGATGTCGTTCGTTGATTTCAGTCGATCAAGGGATTTTGGATTTTTGAATTCTTTTCGAGATAGTACGACGCATTCGCCGATATCTCGGTGAGGTTATCGTTATTCAGTTTGTAGAAACTGTCGGCCTCGATCACTGCGACAACGTTTTTTTCAGCTAAGCGACGCGCGAGAGTTAACTCGGCCGTTCCACCATCGACAATACATAGTCATAGGAAGCAGGGAGATCCGCTCGCGCCAAAATGAGAGCATAGAAGCCCTCGGGCCAAGAGTTGCTCGTCGAAGGCAAAGCTGTCTCGTGTGTAGGAGAGGGCCGTGAGTGTCAATTTAGCCAACAACGCTCAGAGGGTAGTGGATAAGAGATTCATTAATGAGATTTCAAGCAAAAGCATTATGAACAGAGAAAACACGAGTAAGAACTGAAACCGAGGACGCCATTACTTAAATGCCTCGTATATCTAGTATGAGTACTCTTAAGTAAGCATCCAGCCAAATAAGGCAGCTGCAAGGGGCGGATACGTACCTCGAGCGCTTATGGGAAATCAAGTACGGTACATAGGTAGACGCCTCGAATGCGCTTTCTGCATCAAAGCCTCATATCGCGTACTTCCCTCGACTTCCGGGCTTTCTTTGATATGCAACATTGACATGCTAATTCTCTGATTGGAAAACCTGTACTTCGTAAGAATTGCTCTACGTCAGCCGCTGAATGTCGATACCAGGTTCGGGGCCACTGGCAGCAGGGTTCACTATCGCTTTTTACAGTAGCTCTCAACGGGGTCGCGTGCCCCAGTTGAGAGCTCAAAGCGATAGTGATAGTGAAACCCCCATCGAGTCAGCGAGCCGCGGAAATAGCATAAACAGGCTCTTAGACCCAGGTAGGTACCTTATTCTATGATGATGTAAGGTAGCCACCGCGGAAAGCAAAAAAAGCCCGACCGCAAAATCGAATCCTCACCAAAACTACTACTGAATCTAAGTATCATTATTATCTTAAACCTCATGAATTTGAACTTATAAAAACCTGGAATAGAAGAGCAAAAAGACTGAATTCTAGACATATATCTTTTGTTGATTTATGTCCTCGAATCAGTGCTGAATTTGGGTGATTTGGGTGAGAATCGAGTTTCACGGTCAGGCTTTTTTTGCTCCCCGCGTGGTAGCTTACCTTACGGGTTATAGATGAGCAGTCGTTTAACTAAAGTAACTTCGGCGTGTATGTGTTGCTCCATCAAATCTAAAGGCATATGCACCTCGGGACTGGTGTTGCCAATTGAGAGGAGCCCTCACTGTATTTTTCAATTCAATTCAGCTGTCGCTTCTGTTTCGCGACATCGTACTCTGCTACTGGATCATATCTTTTGTAGAGTAGAACTGTCATAGCCGAACATCAGCTTTACGAAAAATTAGCAGCAGTTGATGTTAAGCTTATGATTTAGTCGCAAACAAACCATGGTATTGATTAATGAAATATCTGTAAGATTGATATATGGACGTGGTACTTTGGGGACGCAATGATGTTCATCTTTGTTTCTTGTCTACCCCAGCCATCAAAATGTCTTAAACATAGTACGCTACGGAGTAGATAGCCGCCTATTGCACGCTAATACAACACTAAGACGTCTTGCCTTAGAATAATACATGTCATGCCTCGAGTGACGGTCCTCTAGTGATATTTTGGACCTGCATCCCAATGCTCTTCAATCTCAACTAATTGCGCTGCCGTGCTCGCTCTTGCTGCGGGTTATGCAAACATTCTGCCTCGGTTCAGGAAAAGGGATAGAATTAGTGCCAGCGCGCCCGAAGCCATGGTTACTATGTACCCTTTGTTCAAGCCGGCGACAATGAAGCGAAGAATCTGCCGTTGAGTGCTCTGTTCCAAGCGAGCAAAGGCATCCGAACCAACACCAGAAAGGATGGTGATGATGGTGCCTCTGAGTATACTAGAGAAAGATTTCGCGATACTGTTAGTTGCTTCGTTGAGAAAAGCGGCGTTAACAACTGCGAGTATAACAGACGGAGCACCTAGCTGGCCGAAAGTGACAAAACCTATCGCCTTTGGAATGGATTCTGGTGGGACCAAGGACTGGACTACCGAGAAAGGTAGTCGTAAGAAGAATCCAGCACCCGTGCCGATAAGAATGGAGTAGCCATAAACCTTGGCATTACTCGTTTCCATATCCACGGTATAGAGCAACGCGCTCCCGGCGTGACTCAGAGCTTCACCAGCGAAAAACCATGGCATGTATCTACCGTTGGCTGTTACAAAAAGCCCATTGACAACAATCGCGACGACTAGAAAGACCACGAGAGGCAAGAGTCGCACCCCCGCCATAATGGCCGAGTCATGCCTGACGAACTGGAAATATAATGGGAGGAAGTACACGGGTACATAGGTCAAGGTCGAGGCGCAACATTCAAGCACAGACACCTCGGATAAACTCCTATTCTTGAAGAACTGCAAGGGAAAGGCACGACGTTCTGGAGTCGTTCCGATACTTCAAATTTGCTGGGCGAGGAAAACAACGACTAGGACGCAAGCAACGACGAAAAGCGCGATGATCTGCCCACTGTTCCAGGGGTAGACAAGTCCACCAAAAGATATTGCCATGAGGCCCGAAAAGGAATATTCCGATGAGTAAGATCGTTCCAATGGAATCGATTTCGACAAAGCGGCTGCTTATTGAAGCACCTGGACGAGGTTGTATAGAGGGTATCATAAACAGATAGACCGGGGAGCAGACAGCGGCCACGCAGAGATTAATGTAGAAAGCCCACCTCCAACCGGCCGAACTAGAAGTGAAGGCACCTCCGATGATGGGTCCTAAGACCGTTCCAAGACCCTATGCCGGCACATCAGCAGGAAGGCCGAGGACAGGGGAAGCATTCTGTCATACCCAGACCAAACCAGAGAACGCAAAGTATGTAGCACGCTCATTTTCGTCTGTCAGCATAGAGAGTAATGTCCTTTGGCATGGTCAGTCAACGTTCTGGTGTGGTGTGGGATTACATCCAGCGTACAAAACTCCGGTGTACATCCCTGTTCCCCCAAGACCGCAAATGGCCCGACCGATGATGAGGGCACTCATGGATGGAGCCGCTCCACACAGCCGATCCAACTTCGAAAAGGAGGATGCAGGTTATATAGAGCCACTTCGCGTTACATTGACCATACATTTGGCCCCTGTGGAGAAATTCAGCGAAGAGACGCAATTCCGAATAAGCAGACTGTACTAACCAGTAGAGCGTTGTGCTTGCAGCCCCGACCAGGAACGCAACCGAGAGCCATGCCAGCCTATCGACAGAGCCAAATCGGCTAACGATAGCTGGCTGAACATCAGCGGTTATAGTGTTGTCGAGGCCAAAGAGAAACGTGAAAGTAAGAATAGAAAGGACGACCAAAGCCCAGCGAGTGCCATGCAGTTGGCGTCTAGACGGCGTGTTCTCTTGATTCTGCTCGGATTCCAGGACTCTCGGCTACGATGCCGTGACCTTCTCTGCATCATCAGTATCCACGACTTCGATTATTCCTGAAGAGCCTTTAAAAGGTGCGGATCGCAAAATGTACACGGACTGACAGAACCACATATAATCGCACCAGCGGGACACCGAGATTGATGGATGCGAGACGGCTAGGTATATCCCGAGACCTGAAACGTTCTGGCTGCACAGGACAAAGGATAGCGAGTACGTCTGACTCGAGAGTTTGTCTCAAGTGGAATGACTTAATAAGATTTTGAGGAATAATTGCGGCACGTCCATCCATTGAACTGCTCGAGAATCATGTTCTGCCATCCTGAGCGAATCAAATATCTTTCCATACCATACGCAATTGATACGGAGTAAGAATTTGTAAAATAACATTAGCATACTGTATTTACAACTTTTCCGGGCGGATTGTTGTTAGATTGATCGTCAAGGACAGGGGCGTTGATTGGACAGCAAAGCGAAGATAATCCTTGACTAAGTATGGCTTTAGTATTAAGTAACAAATATCCCCCTGGGCACCGTTAGTAGGTTTTCACATGAGGTGTGCGCTAGTACTAATTCGGTTAGCGGGTAGTGCAATCTCGCTGCTCCCACTGTTGCTTCTACTTTCACTGCTTCTTCAATTGCTCTTATTATTGCTTCAACACTTTCTTCTTGTGTATACATCACAGGAATATTAAAACTTGCTTGCGTTGCCCGAGTTGCCCCTCTTGAGCGCGTTTCACCGCGTCTATAGCCGCCTGTCCATCCGACCCTGCTTTCCACTCTACGAAACTCAACCCCAGTACCGGAAGCTTAAGTTGTCCTTGATTAAATAGATCTACCCACCAGTCGAAGTGCCTGCGCTGCTCCTCGGGGCTCCAAGCAGCCATATGAGCAGAGCCCCTGTAGCCGCGCAAGGTGAGCCGTCTGCCAAAGAGATCCTGAGGGCCTAGATTCAGCTCGCCCTGGCCGCCGCCGAGAAATCCAAGATGCACATAAGTGCCTCCATCGGATAATGTTGCCAAGAGTTGAGAACCTGAAGCGCCGTGAACGGAATCCAGTGCTAAAACAACGCCTCTCGATTTCCTCAATTCTGCGGCTTCAGCGGCGAGCTCACTCTCGGAGTAGACCTCAGAAGCACCCACTGTGCGAAGGGTTGTCTTGATATCCTCGGTTGCAGCGGCTTCACGGTCGCGGATAACAAGTATCACGTCAATGCCCTCGCGAACAGCAAACTCCGTGACGTAATGTGCGACTGCAGACGTGCCAGCGTTCAATATGATGCAATCCTTCGGCCTGAGGTCTCGCATCTCACCGACGAGGAAGTACGCCGTACTCACAGACATTCGCAAGAGGGAGGCAAATGCGAGCACCTTTGGGCGCGTCACCTTCTGCAACATCGATGCTGAGAGTACGGCGTGAGAGCGCCAAGTCCCTACACCGAATTGACTTGGCACGACAAGATCGCCTGGTGCCAAGTTTGAGACTTGAGTTCCCGAGGCAATAACTTCTCCGACACCATCGTAACCAGGGATCACTTCACCATTGTGATTGTGCTTCGGCTCGACCGGATATCTTCCGGCAAGGACGAGAATATCAAGTGGGTTTATTGGCGAAGCAAGGAATTTCACGAGCACCTCGCTGTCCTTTGGGCTTGGAAGAGCATCATGATGATAGTGAAGAGTTCGATCAGACCCCTGGGTGATAATGGAGGCCATGTCGATACGGATCAGAAATGACTTTTAGAGAGTGTACAGAGTGAACCTTAGCATTGCTGAAGAGCGTTTCTCTCTTCAGGACTGAATCGCATGGTCACCCACTCATATTGACTTTACATTTACTCCGTCCGTGTAGTATTGTGAGCATGACCGGCGTCACCAGCACTAACTCCGCAATCCGAGTCACTTCTTATCTCTAATCCCGGTCTTGCTAAGCTCAAATCGGTCCATCCCGGCTGATATCCCAGATTGGCTGGTTCGAACCCCTGGTAAGTCTTCCCATTTTACTCTGATCTGTACTCCGACCCTCATTTCATACTCGAGGTTATTTTAGCCTCTGCGTGCTAGGGTCGGTGGGCTGACAAATGAAGGACTGGCTGCATTACAGACCGCTACTTTAACAGCCAGCCGTGAGCCAATTTAAGACAAATATACGCGCAGAACGCTCACGACTGCCAATGAGAACTCACTATCCCCTTAACGGACGATAACCCTGTCAAGCTGCATCGGAAATATGCGGTCCGGCCGCACATTGCATCTATCCCTACCATCCTTATCACGTATATTGATTTTCTGCTGTAAGAATGAGTCGGGGACTTTTTTCAGGGACTTTGTTTCCTCCGACTCCCCCTCAAGGCCGAAAAGGCTTGAGCTAGCGGCGGTCAGATCGGCAGACAGTTGGTTGACCCTTCTCTACTTAATCTACTCATAGTCTCCTCGAACGCAACTTGCGTCTATGCATGATCAAATCGTTCAGGTATTGACATTCTTGAAATGGCTAGGTAACTCCGATCCATGCTATTCCTTACTTTCGAACATATTCTCCTCTTGTCCAGCCGGAAAATTCATTCATAAACGGGATCGCGATGAGCGAACAAAAACTGGAAGGGGATATTCGGCCCAAAGTGAACGCCGGGACGCCCATCTCGTATCTATGCTTGGATTTCTTGACACCGCTGCCGGCTCCTCACCATGGTGCAGCCTCCGGCGCTAGCCTCCCCCTGAGACCCGATCTTAACGGGTATAGCGATCCTATCGGATGGCCCACCACGCGCAAGTACATCATTTGTCATCTACTATGTATTGCGACCATGTTAACCACCTACGCTGCGGGCGCCTATTCTCCGCCCGTGGATCTCATGGCGGCGGAATTCGGCGTGTCGCGGGTCGCAGTCCTGACCGGGACAACCACGTTCTGCATCGGCTTTGCTCTGGCGCCCATGCTCCTCGCGCCATTTTCCGAATTGAACGGGCGGTACCCTGTCTTCGTAGCAGCGGGTGTCTTATTCGTCTTCTCGCAGGTCCTCTGTGGCCTGGTGCTCAATCTGGCCGGTATGCTAGTGGCGCGCTTCCTTAGCGGCGTAGGCTGCAGCGTTTTCAGCACCATGATCGGTGGAGTCATCGCTGATATGTGGCCTAAGGAGGAGCGCAACACGCCAATGGCCATCTATAGCGGCGCGGTCTTGGTTGGCACCGGTCTAGGCCCCTTCGCGGCGAGCCTGATGGTATACCGCTGGGCTGACAACAGCGTGACAACAGGCCTCACCGCCTCCTGGCGCTGGGTGTTCTGGCACCAAGCCATTCTTGATGGAGCGTGTCTCCTGGCTATTGTCCTGTTCCTCCGTGAAAGCAGAGGCAGCGTTCTGCTGGGCCGCAAGGCCAGAGCGTTGAATGCCTGGTATGAAGTTCTGGAGCAACATGGTGTGTACGGCGCATGGTTTCAACCTGATCAGCCAGCTGCTGTTCAAGACGTGCCGAATACTGTTCAGACCATACAGGGAGTAGGCGTTGGTGAGGAAGTGGCCATGCAACACCGGAATGAATTAGAGTTGAGACGTATCCGCTGGCTTGTGGAGGATGAAGAGCATCGTACTTCCATCGTCACCATGATACGGGTATCAGTATCCCTGCCCTTCACTCTTCTTTTCACCGAGCCCGTGGTGCTTGTATTCGCACTCTGGGCATCATTCTCGTGGGCCGTGCTTTTCCTCTGCTTTAGCGCCATCCCTCTTGTGTTCAAGGGCCGGTATGACTTCAATGCGGCACAAGTAGGTTACATATTTGTGTCGATGATGGTCGGGTCCATCGTCGGCACAGCCGTGGGTGTTTGCCAGGAAAGCCTTCTTAGGCACTCGAGGTGGATATCGTCTGGGCTACCTGATAACCCATCATCCGACGATAGGTTTTGGTCTTTTATGCGACGCCACTTCCCTGTCGAAAGCCCCGAGTCGCGGCTCTACCTCACCTGCTTCACGTCCGTCTTCCTGCCTCTAGGTCTTTACCTGTTCGGATTTGCGGCGCAAGCACAATTTCATTGGATTGTTCCCGCATTAGGGATTGGTTTTTCTACCTTTGGCGTATATACTATCTATCTGGCCACCTTCAACTACCTCGCCGACAGCTACCGCAGCTACGCATCGTCTGCTTTGGCGGCTCAAGGGTTCTGTCGATATGCCCTTGCCGGCATATTCCCACTCGTGTATGTTATATAATCCATTACAAGAGGAGGAAGACTACTGACACCAGGATATGCAGTGTGCAGCCATTATTTGTCAACTTGGGTGAAAGCGGAGCAGGTGGGCTCCTTGGTGCCATTGCCACGGGTCTAACAGCTGTGCCCTGGGTGTTATCCATCTTCGGCACAAGGATCCGAACGAGGAGCAAGTTTGCCTCTGTAAGTTTCCTCTCCGCGTAGTGGCAATGGATTATTAGGGCGCACCACTGATGTCAGTATAGTCTTTGGATGGCTAGAATGAATCACCTTCACCATCATAGTCGTTCTATCCCAGATGGCCCTTGCAGCCGAAGGTTCTCTCCATAAGTAGTTCGGGATAACGCCTTCAGTCTGACTTTGAATACCTCTAAGCTGTGAGGATAGCGGTTGCATTAGATAGACTGTAACTTTTCGATAGACTCGGGTTATTGGGGCGCAGCATCATTTTGGAAAGGTACATTTTGCTGTTGATTGTTCTCATATGGTGCTTAGAACAAGACAGATCCCTGTAACTACATACACACACTGCAGCCCCTTCTGTTCACCAACCATGATTATTGTCGAAATCAGACCTTACGCCCTGGGCAGTCTCATCCTCTAACAAGACGCGGATAGCAATTGCGGCCATTCCCTTGGCGCACGCCAGCGCCGCCTCAAGTGCTTCATGCTTCGCAGCTGCTTCGGCAAACTTGACGCTGTGAATCGAAACATCCAATGAAGTCGGTATGGTAAATGCGCCGTGGAAGCTAGGAACGACATGAGCTACATTCCCCATATCCGTTGATGCATTCAGAGGTTTCTCCTGTCGCAGCATCACGGGCTGACCGACATGAGCCATTTCTTCCACATAAGCTTCACAGAGTGTCTTGTTGGAGGTCAGATTCATATACGTCGGTGACCTGTCTTTGTTAGGTCTCATCGTCTGCTTCGATGAGGGTTATGGAAACACTGCAGACTCACTCTATATAATTCAGCTCGCACCCGGCTGCTGCCGCACCTGCTTGAATACAGGCTTTTACACGGCCTAGGAGCTTATCGGCTCTCTGGATTGTCGGGCTACGGACCATCCAACTCATGCAGGTGTAGTCTGGTATAACATTGGGCGCTGTCCCTCCAGCCTCCATGATAGCGTGGACCCGGTCGTCAGGCTCGATGTGCTGGCGCAGCAGCGCGACGTTATTGTAAGCTGACACGGCTGCATCGAATGCGTTGACCCCGTTCCAAGGCTCGCCAGCAGCGTGCACCGTCTTTCCGTGGAACTCTGTCTTGAAAATGTGGGTAGCGATGAATTTGAGAGCCGCCTGACCTGTGTAATCTCGGAACGGCTCGTAGAAGATGTTCTGAGCGCAGACGGGATGAGCCATGATGGCGGCCGCGACATCGCCCGAAAAGGCACCGGCCTCGATCAGCCGGACTTTCCCACCCCCGGCTTCCTCGGCCGGTGTCCCGAGCAGTCGGACCCTCCCCGGGCTTCCGGTGCGTCGTAATGCTTCGACAACTCCCAAGAATGCTGCGATAGAGGACATTGCAATAAGATTATGGCCACACCCGTGGCCAATTTGAGGCAGGGCATCATATTCGGCGCAGAAGACTACGAGCCTCCCGGCGCTGCCGCTCTCTGCCTCCAAGCTGGTCTCGACGCCATAAGCGCTGCGAGTGACGGCGAAGCCCTTTGCCTCTAGTAGATTGGCAATGGTGTCATGGGCAAAAAACTCCTTGAAGGCCGTCTCTGGATGTGCGTGCAAGTCGAGACTGAGTTGCTTCAAGTCCGGGCTATGCTCATTGATTGTCTCTCCAATCACCGAGCGTGCAACAGCGATTGGTTCTCGGGATGAGAACATGATGTGAGAAGCAACAGCAGGGCTGAGATCGGTTCGAAGCATGACGGGACGAGGTTGAATGAGGTCAACTACTTACTGCGTACCATGTATGAACATATTTGTTATTTTATAAATCAATGCTTCGATTTCCTCTTCGAACTCGATTAATCATAAAGAACAGGCGTCGCAAAGACGTCTCGAAGAGAATCAGAGTAAAAACCTTAAGAGTGTACAATATATTTACTAGTCAGGTTTTACTCTGTATATTATTATTCCTTCATCTCAGAATGTTCGAGTACTAAATTTATTATAATTAACAAATTAAAAAATATGATCTATGAAATTACTAAGAAATAATACAAGGTTTAAATAACGCTCAGCAGCAAAAAAAAGAAAGCTCTTCGCAACATTCTTAATTCTTAATAAATTTATTATTAATTAAATAAATTTAAACTTTAAACGTGAAAAATCTTTTAGTAATTTTTTTTAAAACTATTAACTTAATGAATTACTCAGTAATGTATTCGTAGTTTAATTCTTTAAAACGATTTTATTATTTAATATATATATTATTAATTTATTATCTTTTATCTTTTACATTAATAATCGTTAAATTTATTAATAATTTATAATAAATTTAATTTTACTAACATGATATAAAATGCAGTATAATTTCTTTTAAAGTTTCTTTTATTAAAGTTTTAAAAATATTATCAAGAAAATTAAATTATTTGTTAAACTCAGATCTAGCAAATATTAAAACTACGCACGAAAAGTGTAAAAAGAACAACACGACTGAACTCTGATCGACAAAATCATGATCACATGTCATTAATTCAAAGAAATAAGAAATAATAAGATCATCAAATGATCTTGATGATTCAGAAACAGAATCAATGAATTCGTTCAACAATTTAAATGATTTAATAAATTTTTTATATTTATATAACGAAAGTGTTTTTCTTAAATAAAAATCTCGTGTTCAATTCATGTAATAATTAATACAGTTTTTTTTTTTTTTTTTTTTTTTTTTTTTTTTGTTTTTATTTGAAAAAG
>JAABUH010001165.1_pt1 | contig 31325 bp, 29 predicted proteins | sample 5559121 | NCBI WGS metagenome assembly JAABUH01 (sample SAMN10711871, study PRJNA513364) | rock metagenome | isolation source: Antarctica rocks | place: Antarctica: Victoria Land, Battleship Promontory nord | collected 2015-12-28
TGAACTGGTGCGGGTCGCTGGAATGCGGTGGGCCACCCAGGAGAGCTTTGAAGATGCTAAGGGGAGTGTGGGGCTCGATCAGTATGAGGTGCGCAAATGGACGGCCTGGTATCGCCACATCACGCTCGCGCTGGTAGCGCACGCCTATCTCGAAGTGACTCGTCGGCAGGGCAATGCGGAGGAAAAGGGGGGCCTGCAGCCCGCCTCCCACTGACCGTGCCGGAGGTGCGTCGATTACTCCTCGCCCTCGAGGAACCGCCTGAGCGCTTCAGCTTCCGGCTGGACTGGTCAACCTTTCGCCGCCGCCACCAAGCGGTGGCCAAGGCCTGTCATAGCCGGCGACGAGCACAGCAGCAGGCTGCGCATCTCGGTGCTCCCACCATTCAGCACGTGGACGTGAGCGATCTCGAACTCACCGATGAACGCTGGGAACGTATCGCGCACCTCCTTCCCCCGCAGAAACCCCACACGGGTCGCCCGAATCACGACCACCGCATGATCCTCTCTGGGATGCTCTGGATCGCACGGACCGGCGCCTCCTGGCGCGACCTGCCCGAGCAGTTCGGTCCCTGGCAGACCATCCGCAGTCGCTATGACCGGTGGCGCCGTGGTGGCATCTGGCAGCAGATCCTCGACGCACTCAAGCAGAACCCTTCCGACCATGTCTCATAACTGTCGCTGTAGTACTAGGCCGTCGCTACTGCCTGGCCGACTCGGGCTACTGCTGGCTCCAGCACTTCCCCGCGGGATCGCGCCACACGGTTACGACGATGATCGACTCAAACGGCGCCGTCGTCCAGTGGTACATCGACATCTGCGCCAGCCACGGGGTAGACGCAGACGGCATTCCCTGGTTTGAGGACCTGTACCTCGATATCGTGGTCCTGCCCTCAAGGGAAGCGATACTGCAGGATGCCGACGAGCTAAACGCCGCGCTGGTTGAAGGCAAAATCAGCGAGACGCAGTACGAGCTGGCCTGGGAGGAGGCGCATACGCTCATGCGCGACATCGCGAACGGAACCATGCCGCTCCTTGATCTCGCGGTGGAGCACCTGCGCGACCACTTCGCAGGGTAGCCTCTTCTCAACACCCCTTGGAGCGTCTTACTCGGGAGTCGAAGGCTCATCGCATCAGGCACAATAGCTTGATCCTGCTCCTTTGTGAGGCATACGTGCTGATCTATCTCGCCGGTCCGCTGTTTTCCGCCGCTGAGCGGGAGTACAACGAGCGCCTCACCACCGCCCTGGAAACCCTCGGCTACCGCGTGTTCTTGCCGCAGAGAGACGGGGCGGAGGCTCACCGCGAGCCGTATGCCTTGATGACCCGCGAAGAGCGTCGCATTGCCATGTTTAACCTGGACCGTGACATGGTCCTGGCATCTGATGTGTTTCTTTTTGTCCTCGACGGACGGGTCCCGGACGAGGGCGCCTGTGTAGAGCTGGGTATCGCCTATTGCCACAAGCTCCATGCTGAGCCGAGTAAGAGGCTCCTGGGTCTTCAGACCGACGTCCGAGCAGCCTTTCTAGGATCGAAGTTGAACCCGATGATTCTCGTCGCGCTGGACCTGGTGCTCCACAGCGAGGAAGCTCTGATGGCTGAGCTGGCGCGGTACCATGCAGAGGCATAGACAGCTAACGTCTCGCTCCAATCGACGGACCTATGAAGTCTCGGGCGGTTGCGATTCGCCAGCGCTGGCGCAAACGGTGCAGCCTATTGCAGAGGACTCGGTCGTTTATCGGGTGCCGTCTGTCCGCTAGGCTCTGGCTGGAGGAAAATCATGCCGAATCACGTCCAAGCCTATGGAGACCGCGGCGAGTTTGAGTTACTCCCGTACGATCCGGGTTTCCCTCGCGTATTTGGGCTCCTTGTTTCCCTAATACGAGACGAGGATGAGAGGCTCGTTGTCGAGCACGTTGGATCGACCGCTGTCCCCGGGTGTGCAGGTAAGGGCGTCATCGACGTGCTGATTCTGGTGCACGGAGAAGACCAACTCCTCGATGCGAGTCGGGTAATCCAGCATATTGGCTTCGAAAATCACGATTTTGGACAGGGCTATCCCGGCGCGCGTGGTGCGATTACGTACGACGGCACCCTATTTCGGGTCCATATCCAGATACTGCCGCAAGGCTCTGCGAAGGCGCGTGAGATGTGGGACTTCCGAGAACTGCTGCGAGATGATTCAGAGTTGCTCGCGCAGTATGAAGCGCGAAAGCACAGCCTCATCACTGCTGGAATAAACCGGAACCCGGAGTATACGAACGGGAAGAATAGCCTGATCCAGGGGGCTCTTCGACGCTTGCACGATTGCGTAGACGGCTCACACACATTCACGACAGAGAACTGGAGTCCCGGAAACACTGTTCTCCTCCGTACGGTTCTTGAAAACGGGCGTGTCGGTTCGGTGTTGTCAACAACCGTTGTGCGGGACAGCGACGACCTCGTCGCGCTGTACTTAGCCCCCGGCACCACATGCAAGCGACGGGCGGGCAAGCGAGGCGGACCGCAGGGACGCGTCCTGGTACAAAACTCAGGCGGGCATGAGGATTGGACCTGGAGCAAAAATAGGCGTCTCATCCTCTGGCGTCCACCTGAGCGACAGCATGCGGTCAGTCTGTTCTGGCGGGACGCAGACGACACGTTTCTGGGTGGGTACGTCGATGTTCTCGAACCGTTACGACGAACGCGCCTCGGCTTCGACACACGGGACCTGATTCTTGATGTGGTGATTGACCCTGATCGCACGTGGCACTGGAAGGATGAAGACGAACTCACCTGGCGTCAAGAGCAGGGGTACATTGCACCATACGAGGCCGAGGCGATCCGGAACGAGGGGAAACGGGCCGTCTCTCTCCTGGAAGCGCACGATCCGCTGTTTGATGATGAATGGACCCTGTGGCGCCCCGATCCAGCATGGGATATTCCCGAAGTCACTGAGGGATGGAGCGTGGTCTCGCACTCGTGAAGGCAGGGGTTGATCGGTGAAAAGCGTCGTTAGCTGTGGATTCCGGCAACGGGCAATAGTATCGGCACCACTATGCAGTAAGACAGAACTCGTTGCCCTCCGGGTCGGTCATTACCCGGTAGCGCCAACCATGGTCTTCTACGTCTTCCGGGCTAACCTGCCCGCCGCCGAGTTCCTTCACGCGATGTGCAGCCCGCTCTATGTCGCTGACGGCGATGTCCAGGTGAACTCTGTTCTTGCTGGTCTTGCCTTCCGGAACAGCTTGAAAGCAGAGTCCAGGCGCGGTCGCATGCTGGGGTTGTAGGCAGACGTACTGCCCAACCTGCTCCTGAATCTCGACGGCCAGGAGCGCTCCCCAGAATGCGGCGAGTCGCGCGGGGTTCCGGCAATCCACCTGTATGAACGCTATGCGTCCTACGATGGGTTGTGGAATCACCTCGGGTATGCTCCCTCTCAGAATCCCGCATTACCCGCCGTCACCGGAGACACCTCCAGTTCGCCGGCACAGGCACGGACGCTCGCTCCCCCCTGGCCGGCATATGCCACCACGGGCAGGTAGTCATTGGGCGGGAAGATCATCAGGTAGGTCGCCATAGTGCAGCTACCGTCGGCGGCGGGAACATTCCGGTACTCCAGGGCAAACCAGGCGTCGCCGTGGCCTGCCACGGATATGGTTGACGGCATCCGTCGACCATCCAGCACCAACCCTCCTCGGTGCAGATGGGTCGGCAGGTCGCGGAAAGAGCGGTCCAGTAAGCGTACGCCGGGGTAACCGGTGAGCGTACAGGCCGTGGCTCGCATATTATGCATGCGATAGAGGATGGCGATGTGCCCCGCGGCCCCATTGCTGCGACCGGGGGTGATGTCCAACTGAATGTTCAAACAGCGGGGCTGCGAGGCGGTGACCTGCGTGCGCGCTCGCGCGAGCGAATGGCTTCCAAAGAGCGCACCGGTAAGCGCGGCAACTGCCGCGACACGTCCCAATGTAAGCATTGCCATACCTCCCACAAGTAGTATCCTTTCTCCTGCTACTCGTACGCCGCGCGGGCGGCGCGATAGCGTTCATCATCCCGGTGAATCAGGTCTGGATTGAGCCCTTTGCCCACCGCCAGGAAGTAGCTGAACAGCTGCAGCGGGACCACCGCCGCGATCGGGCTGAGCACCTCCGGGACGTCCGGCAGCAGCAGGCAGTGCGCATCCTCGAATCTACCGGCACAGTCGCCGCAGGTGAGAAGCACCGGCGTCACGCCGAGTTGGTGGGCGGCGCGAGACAGCTCCACGGCGCGATCGACCGAGTTCCCCTCGGGAGCGATCAGCAGCAGCAACGTCTCGGGGGTCACTGCGGCCAGCGGGCCGTGCAGCGTCTGCTCAAGCTCGAAGGATGACGCCTGAACATAGCTGGTCTCCAGCAGTTTCAGCTCGCCCTCACGGGCCGTAGCGGCGTTGGGGCCGCCTCCCACCAGGACGATCCTCGCCGGCGTGCCGGATTGCTCGGCGAGCAACAGGCTCGCGGCGAGCCGGTGCGCCAGCTCCTCGAGTTGCAGCGCTTCGGCCAGCACCTCGGGCAAGAGGCTGAGATCGAGCCGTTCCTCCGGCTCGGCCAGAGCGATGGCGACCCCGGCCAGGCAGGTGAGCGTGGCAGTGTAGCTCGCGGTGTGCGCCCAGGATCGCTCCTGCTCATAGCCGGTGGGGAGCACGCGGCTGGCCAGCGCAGCCACCGGACTTCCCGGAAATCCGGTGACAGCTACCGTCTCGGCGCCCGTGCGCCGCGCGCGTTCCAGCGCACGGCGCGTCATCGTGGAGGCGCCGGAGTGGCTGACGGCGATCACCACGTCGTCCGGACGCAATCCCGGAAAGTACGTGGCAAACTCGTAGGCTTGCATGGCTCGGGCGTCGATCTTGCCCCGCGAAAACGAACGAAACATCCAGGCGCCGCCCTGCGCGGCATAGAGCGATGTGCCCGAACCGACCAGAAACAGCCGGCGAGCGCCGGCGACCAAACGGCCTACCCCGTCGCCGTGTTCGGCGGCAGACTGAAGTGCATCACGCACCACATTCGGCTGCTCCTTGATCTCGTCGTACATGTGGTACGGGTGTTGCGTTCGGCCGTTGGCAGGTAGATCGCTGTACATAGTCCCAGTGTACTGAGATATTGCGGGACAGAGACGGTACCATCATCGTTGAGCCATGGCCTTCCGCACCTCAGCACGTACCGCCGCATCGGCGTAGTTGTCGTGATACCACAACACCCCCATGGCGCCCGAGGCTCGCGCTGCCCGATAGGCGTACTCGGTTTCGACCAGATTGGGATCACGGAAAGCGACGTTGTCTCCCGGGCTGATCTGTCCCTTACCGAAGGCTTGCAAGACCAGCATGAAGCCTCGTTTATGCAGACGCCGGGCACTGGCCGCACAGTTGGCGAAATCCCCTTTGAGCGGCTGCATGGCGTCGGCGGGAGACACTGGCACAAAGGCCTGATAATCGTCGAACATCAGCACGTCGAAGGCCGGCGCGTACGCGGGATCAATGCCATTCCGCCCAAATTGGCAACTTCCCGAGGCAAATACCACGCCCACCGGATGATCGTCGATCGCCTTGATTGCCCGATACGCTGCCAGTAAACGGCGTGGAGGTAATCCTGAAAAATCAGGCTCGTCGTCCAGATACCAACCCCAGACCGCCGGTTCGTGCTGATAGCGCCGAATCCAGGCGCGTAACTCAGCCAGCTGCCCATATTTGATCCAATTCGGACCGGGCTGCATCATAACTTTGACGTTGTAGCGTAGCGCCTCCCTCAGGAAGCCGCGCATGACCGCGTCGTCACTGTAATTGAGCAGGGCGAAATTCGAGCCCATGGCCGCCTGCTCCGGTATGCGCGCCGTGGTGGGAAAGTCGTACCAACCGACCAGAAAGCCGGGCGTGGGAATGGGAGTGGGCATGGACGTGGCTTGAGGAGTAGTCGTCCGCGGTGTGCTATTGGGCCCAGGTGTGACCGCAGCCAGCCGGTTCCCGCCCCGGTGCAGGAGTGCCGCGGCCACCGCCAGCGCAATCACCCCGACCGGAAGGAGGTACCACCCACGGATAGTGCCTGTTCCACGCTTCAGATTCCGGCTCACGGTATATCCAGCATATACGCTAGGAGAGAATGAGCGCGGGAGGTGTAACCATGCCCAATGTCGATCTCAAGGCGATGGACTTCGGCGTCTTGCGATGTCTCGATCGCTTGCAAGCCGGGGGCGCCGGCGTTCTCTCAACCGAACTGACGCCATGTCTCGCCGAGCTGTTTCCCGACAACGACGAAGTAGAGATGCGCCAGGGGGAATCGATTACCCGACTACGCGGCCGTCAGTACGTTTCGATCGACGATGACGGTCGCCTATCCCTGACTCCCCTGGGAGCCGAACATCTGACAGAATTGTCACCATAGAAAACTTGACAAAGCAAAAAAAGCTGATAAGATTGCCGTTATACGAAGGTTTTGCGACGACTCACGGTGTCGTCGAAAGCACAGATGCGGAGACGGTCAGTGGTACATATTGGCGTGATCGACGACGACCGCGACTTTCTGGCGCTGATGGAGGATGTGCTCATCGACCGCGGATGGGACGTCACCTGCTGCCACGATACCCTCTCTGCTTTGGCGCTGTTCACGGAACAGACTCTGCACACGGTGGTGCTCGACATCCGTCTGGAAACGGCCCAGAGCGGGTGGGACATTCTGACCTTTTTGGAGGGGTATCCCCGCCTGGGCAGTCTGCCCGTTGTAGTGTGCTCCGGCGATGTTTTGGAGTTGCGTGAGCGCGCCGCCTGGCTGCAAGAACGCGGTATCCGCGTCCTCCACAAGCCATTTGATCTTGCCGAGCTGTACGATGCCGTTGAAGCGGCGCTGGAGCAAACGGACGCGGCAGACGGCGTGCCGCAGCAGCTCATTTCCACCGCATAGTGGAACAAACCTTGCACCAGATGGAGGCATGGTGAGTGGCCTCGGGTATTCTCCCAATCTGGTACCAAGGAGCAGCCACCATGGGCGATAAAACAAAGTCTGAGCAGAGCGAATCGCAGGCGGGCACGACCACCGACCACACGGTCATCCAGCAGTGGGTAGAAGCGCGTGGCGGTCACCCAGCCACCGTGAAAGGCACCGAGCACGGAGACGATGCCGGCGTGCTCCGCATCGACTTTCCCGGCTATAGCGGCGCCGGCACATTGGAAGAGATTTCCTGGGACGAGTTTATTGAGAAGTTCGAGGAGGCCAAGCTTGCCTTTCTCTATCAGGAAGAGACCAAGGGTGGACAAGAGAGCCGTTTCTGCAAGTTTGTGAGTCGGAAGCACGCCAACCGACGCGCCGGAGTATCGATGGATATGACGCCAAATCAACGGGATGAGGCCGTGTTTGTGCGTGAGCAGTATCGCGACTCCACCAACCTGGCCGCTCGGATCGACCTGTACGCGAAATACAGCACGAACCGGCAGGGCTGGCACCGCTGGCTATTCGAGCAGCTACCCTTGCCGGCGCACTCTCGGGTGCTGGAGTTGGGGTGCGGACCAGCCACCCTCTGGCTCGCCAATCAGGACCGCATATCAGCCGGTTGGGAGCTGACCCTGACCGATCTTTCTCCCGGCATGATCGAGCAAGCGAAGGAGAATCTGGCAGGGATTGATGGAGCGCCGCACTTCGCGCTGGTGGACGCGCAGTCGATCCCGTATCCCGACCGGTCGTTCGACGCGGTGCTCGCCAATCATGTGCTCTACCACGTGCCGGATCGCCTCGCCGCCTACGCGGAGATCCGGCGTGTGCTGCGGCCGGGTGGGATGTTCGTCGCCTCGACGCTCGGCGATGGCCATTTGCGCGAGCTACGCGACCTGGTCCACCAACTGGATCCGGAGTCACGCTTCGGCCGGAGCCTGGGGTTCACTCTGGACACAGGGAACGCGGAACTTCACCGCTGGTTCCAGGGGGTGGAGACACGACGATATGACGACGCCCTGCTCGTACCGGAGGTCGAGCCGCTCCTCACCTACCTGGCATCCGGCATGGCGAAAGCCGTGACCGAGGGAGACCGGCGGCAACGTGTGATCCGCTGGGCAGAGGAACAGATCGCGATCAGTGGCGCGGTGCGCCTCTCCACCGACTCGGGAGTTTTCATCGCACGGCGTGCTTGGCAGTAACGACCAGCATTGTGCGCTCGGCCCCCTCTCCCCCGTCCCCTCCCCCTCGTGGGGGGGAGGGGCGATACCCTGCCTGTAATGCGAACACCTACAGGTCCAGGCAGTGCCGCTCCAGCTCCTGGCATCGACGCCCGGCCCGTCTCTCCGAGGTTCCGACTCCGCCACAGGAGCGTGCCTACTGACCAAGTGTTCCCCCTCCCCCCCGCGAGGGGGAGGGGGCTAGGGGGAGGGGGGGCTACCGTGTAGCATCAGAGGACTGATATGACAGAGCGCGTCAAGCTACACTCCTCCTCGGGCAGATGGATTATCTGCGCACTGGCGTTAGGTTCGGGAATGATTTTTCTCGATTCAACGGTGGTGAACGTCGCGCTTCCCAGCATTCAGGGAGACCTGGCGGCCCCGCTCTCCGGTCTGCAATGGATCGTCAACGCGTACACCTTGATGCTGGCGGCTTTGCTACTCATGGGCGGCAGCCTGGGCGACGTGTACGGCCGAAAGGCGGTGTTTCTCGCCGGCCTGCTGATCTTTGCCACGGCTTCGGTGCTATGCGGACTGGCGCCCAATCTGTCGGTACTGATCGCCGCCCGCGCGCTTCAGGGGCTGGGCGGCGCCTTGCTGGTACCCGGTAGTCTGGCCATGATCCAGGTGGTGATCGCGCCGGAGGACAGCGCCCGCGCCATCGGACTCTGGGCCGGCCTGGCCGGCATTACTACCGCCATCGGCCCACTGCTGGGAGGATACCTGGTAGGCGCCGCCTCCTGGCGGTGGATTTTCTTCATAAACGTGCCGTTGGGCATTGTTACCTTCGTCGCGACCGCCAGACATGTGCCGTCCAACCGGGATGAAGCCGCGACCAGAGATCTCGACTGGATCGGCGCCGGGACCTCCATCATGGCCCTGGGCGGTTTCACCTACTGGCTCATCGAAGGACCTCAGCGTGGCTGGGGAAGCCCGCCGGTGCTGGCCGCACTCGCCCTGGGAGTGGCGGGGCTAGTGGGCTTCCCGCTCCGCGAGTCCCGCGCCGCGCACCCGATGGTGCCGCTCAATACCTTCCGCTCGCGGAACTTTACCGGAGCCAATCTCGCCACCATCGGCGTGTACTTTTCCATGGGCGGTGGTCTGCTCTTCCTGGTACTCGACCTGCAACAGGTGGAGCGATATTCTCCGTTGCAGGCCGGTGCGGCCCTCCTGCCCATCAGCATCCTCTTGCTCTTCCTTTCATCCCGCGTCGGCGGTCTGATGAAGCGCTTCGGGGCTCGGCTGCCCCTGACACTCGGGCCGGCGATGACCGGTGTCGGGTTTCTGCTGTTCACCGCGAACGGCAGGCATCTGAATTACGTGCTCAATCTCCTGCCACCCGTGGTGCTGGTCGGCCTGGGGATGTCTATTTTCGTCACGCCCCTGGCAACCACGGTGATGTCCTCCATACCCGAGCATCTGGGCGGCATCGCCTCCGGTGTGAACAACGCCGTGACCCGCGTGGCATCACTGCTGGCCATCGCCGTGCTGGGCTTGATTATGGTGAGCCGCTTTGGCAGTGCGCTGGTGGCGCAGACCCAGCAGCTCCCCATCGATGGACCAGCGCGCGCCGCGCTCATGGCCCACGCCGATCGCCTGGCGGACGACCCGACGCCATCACACCTCAGCGCCGGGCAACAACAGGCCGTCCGCCAGGCCGTGGACGAATCATTCACCGAAGGGTTCCACTGGGTGATGGGAAGCTGTGCCGCGCTCTGTCTGCTCTCAGCGGTGTTTTCGGCGGTCGTCATTCGAGACCAGCGACCAATCGAGTCGGCCCTGGCCGCCTGAGCTTTTAGACAGACGCCGGGTGGAGTGCCGCGGCAATACCGCGCACCAACGATAGCACCGCCGCCTTCCGCTCCTGGCGCGTACCCTCCGCTACCGCGTTGACGATCGCGCTACCCACGGCGACCCCATCCGCGAAGGCGCCCACCGTGCGGGCTTGCTCGGCGCCGGCAATACCAAAACCCACTGCGACCGGCAGATCGGTATACTCTCGCACCCGTGCCACCAGAGGTTGGGCGGTTTCGGCCACCCCGGAGCGCGTGCCGGTCACGCCGGCCACGCTGATGCAGTACACAAATCCGGAGGCGGTGGCGCAGACACGGCGCAGACGATCGGGGGTTGAGGTTGGCGCCACTAACTGAATCAAGTGAAGGTGATGAGACTCGGTGGCGCGGCGCAGTTCACCCTGTTCCTCCTGCGGTAGGTCCGGGATGATGAGAGCCGATATCCCCGCGGCATGAGCCGACTTACAGAACTCCTCCACCCCAAAGGCCATAACCGGATTGAAGGCGCCGAAGAATATCAGCGGCTTGTTTGACTGCCGGTGAATCTCGGCGGCGAAGCGAAGACAATCGGCCGGGGTGGTGCCGGCATCCAGTGCGGCCTGCTGGGAGCGCTGGATGGACGGTCCATCCAGCAACGGATCGGAGAACGGGATGCCGATTTCGAGCGCATCGCCCCCTTCCTCCAGAATCGCCAGGCAGAGCTCGACAAACGTTTCCTTGCTGGGGAAACCGGCCGTCAGGTATGGGATAAATAGGGCGCGTGACTGAGCGCGTCCCTGCTGAAAGGCCTCATCCAGCGCGTTGTGGACGCTCACCCGCGTCGCGACCGCATCAATTGCTGCACCTGGGCCACGTCCTTGTCGCCGCGCCCCGAGAGATTGACCAGGATAGTCTTACCCTGCCCCTCGCCCTGCGCCAATTTCAGCGCATAGGCGACAGCATGAGCCGGCTCCAGTGCCGGAATAATGCCTTCGGTGCGCGACATCTCGCCGAACGCATCCAGCGCCTCGGCGTCCCCAATTGCCACATACTCGGCTCGGCCGCTCTGTTTCAGGTGGCTGTGTTCCGGCCCGACCCCCGGATAATCGAGCCCCGCGCTGACGCTGTGGGTGCCGGCGATCTGGCCGTACCGGTCCTGCAAGACGTAGGTTCGGGCGCCGTGCAGCACCCCCTCCACACCGTATACCAGGGTAGCGGCGTGGTCGCCCACCTGGTCGCTTCGGCCACCCGCCTCCACCCCCACCAGTCGCACCGTGGAGTCGTCCACAAAGGGATGAAACATGCCCATGGCGTTGCTGCCGCCGCCCACGCAGGCGATCACATAGTCGGGCAAGGCTCCGGTCAGATCGACCAACTGGCGCCGTGCCTCCAGACCGATGACCGACTGAAAGTCGCGGACCATCAGCGGGTAGGGGTGGGGGCCAACCACGGAGCCGATGAGATAGTAGGAGTCCTCAACATGTGCGACCCAGTCGCGGAAGGCTTCGTTGATCGCATCCTTGAGCGTCGCGGTGCCGGACTGCACCGGAATGACCTCAGCTCCCATCAACTCCATACGGAAGACGTTCAACGCCTGCCGCTCCACGTCGACTGAGCCCATATAGACCACGCATTGCAGCCCCAGCATGGCGCACACAGTGGCCGTGGCCACCCCGTGCTGACCCGCGCCGGTCTCGGCAATGATGCGGCGCTTACCCATTCGGGCCGCCATCAACCCCTGCCCCAGCGCCGCGTTGATCTTGTGCGCTCCGGTGTGCGCCAGGTCCTCGCGTTTCAGGTAGATATCCGCGCCGTAGCGTTCGCTCAGATTACGGGCGTGGTAGAGCGGCGTGGGCCGGCCAACGTAGTCGCGCAACAGATCGTCCAACTGCCGGCGAAACTGGGGGTCACGCCGGCACGCGCTATACGCTTCCTCGACCTCGCTCAGCGCCGCCATCAAGGTCTCCGGCGCATACTGGCCGCCGAAACCGCCAAAGCGGCCGCCCGCTCCAGCGCGAGATGCAACCGTGGGATCAAGATCGAGTGACATGATGTTTGCCCTTTTGTATGGAGAGTGGCCTTCCCCCTCTCCCCCCGGCCCCCTCCGGGGGGAGGGGGGGGCGAATTTGGAGGGTGGTGGGTTATAGCACCGGTATCGGTACGTCGGGTGAGTTCTTTAGAGCCACTATTGGCTTGAGTAGCTCCCCTCCCCCCTGGAGGGGGAGGGGGGGGCCGCAGCCCTACGGCCCGAAGGTCTGGATCTGCTGGTTGGGCGGGTTGTCGCGGAAGATGCCGAGCAGACCGATCTCATCATCACTGACGGACGGATTGGTCGTCACCGGCACGGTCACTGTAGTGTTCGGTGGGACGGTCGTCGTCAGCGACTGCGGCGTGTACTTCTGCGTCGTTACGTTGAAGTTCGCCCGAACGAGGTTCCCCTGATTGTCCAACGGCGGTAGCGTCTCAAACGGGAACCCCAGGAAGTCGAAGGACAACACCGCGATGCCAATATTGCCGGAGACCGGAATGTCGGCGCCGTTACTGTCGACTCCGGAGATGTCCGCTAGCGGAACTGTATCCACCAGGAAGTTGGAGAACGCCGGACTATCGACGAAGCGGCTGATCTCGACAAACTGCTGTTGCGCGGGAGGCAGGTTCAGATCCAGCAGGAAGGTCGCGTTCTGGCCCGAGGGGTACGGGGATCCGCTGCGAAGGCCCACGTCTGAATTGAACACAATGTACCTGGGAGCGCTCTGGCCAGGGACAAAGATGTAAAAGTCGAACTCCTGACTGGCTGGATTGGGTATGGCACCGTAGGTGGTCACGGCCAGCTGCAGGTTGGCGCCGCTGATTCGAGCGCCCAGGTACTGGAGGTCGTTCGGGCCGCCGGTGCTCACGGGACCGCTGGAGAGCAGGGAGAACAGATCCACGCGGCCGGTGAAGGCGTTGCCGTTGGTGAGTTGCACCGACGGCAGGCCCGGGGAGGAGCTACCGGTGATGGCCGAAGCCTGCCGCGCCACCACCCCGAACGGAATGTGGTACTGCATCCCATCGGTCAGATCGGTCACCATCACCTGGCCGGTCAGCAAACTGGCGGCCAGCGCGTTACCGTTGGCCGTCAGGCCGCTACCACTCAGGCCAAAGGCCTGGAAGAGCGCCGGGTTGAGCGTGAAGGTCGCGGTGACTACCGCACTCCCACCCGCCGGCACCGTGATGGTCCTCACGGTCACGCCGTTTTGCGAGAAGCTCAGGAACTCGGAGCTGAAGGAACCGACCACGGCGTTGAGTCCGCGCGCGCAGGCGCCGGTGAGATACCCGGCCCGAGTCGCCTGGAGCAGAACCGTTTTGAAGCCGTTTAGGGCCGTCTGCCGGCCCGCCTGATCACCGTTTCCTTCCGCTCTTGCTGCCGCATTCAGGTAGGTCTGCATCGCACGCTGTATGGCGACGTTGCCGACGCACCGCGTCACCTGGAACTGCAGGACGCCGGTTCCGAAGGACGAGAGCGCGGACAGCGAGTAGGTTTGAGACACGGTGCTCTTGTTCTCGATGGTGAACGGCTGGCTCAGGGTGGCTGGCGCGGTCAGCGCCTGGAAGCCAAAACTGAGTCGCGCTAACAGCCCGCCCAACACCACCGTGGTGGCCTTGGAGGCCGCCAGCACATCGACCCGGCCGGCGCCACTCAAGGTGAGGGCAGCAGGACCGGATGGTGTGGAAAACGAGGTGTTCGTGCTCGATACATTCTCGACGCTGGTGTTCACCAGCACCGCTTCCAGTTCAGTCGAGGTCCAATCCGGGTGCTCCTGCTTGAGCAGCGCCAGCGATCCGGTAACATGCGGCGCGGCGAAGGAGGTACCGGAGGCGATGCTGGCGCCGGTCCCGGTGCCAAAGGCCGCCATCTGGATATTACTACCCGGCGCCGAGATATCCGGCTTCAACACGCCACTCAGCGATGGGCCACCGCTGGTGAAGAATGCTAGCGTATCGTTCAGGCCCGTAACGTTGTTGTTCAGACCAATCGTGACGGTCACCGGTGCCTGCGACAGCAGGGAGCGCAACTGCGCACCGTCCTGGTTGGAGATCACGATGAGCGGAATGGTGATGGAGGCGCAAATGCTGGGGGAAGACCCGCAGGCTGCGCCACCAGCGGGAGTGCCCGCCTGGCTGACAACGATCACGCCGATGGCGCCGGCGGCCTGCGCGTTGAACGCCTTCTGTGAGAAAGCGCACTTACCACGGTCAATGAGAACAACGTAGCCACTGAGACTGCCGGCCGGGAAAGGATTGGGGTTACAGCCTAGACTGTGCGTATCCAGCAGGGGACCGGTGACCGGGGTGCTGACCGACGGGCCAAAGGTCGCGGTGAAAAATGGAATCGGAAACCGCGTGGCTGGATTGGTGAGCAGCGCAGTGGTTCCCGACACGCTGGCAGCAACGCTCAACACACGCTCGGCGTTGGACGGCGAGCCGAGGACGAACGGCACGCTGCCGGCGTTACCGGCGGAGACCGCGATGGCCACGCCAACCTGCTCGGCCATGTTCAGTTCGCCTTCCTGGACCGGATCGACGCCAAAATCGGAGCCGAGCGACTCATTCAGGGCATCCACATGATCGTTCATGTTGCCCGTCTGCCGCGGGTCCATGGCCCGGTCGATGGCCGGAATAATCGCGGCGTCCGGGCATTGCGCGTGGTTGCCGCACACCTTGTAGGCGTACAGCTGCGCTCCCGGCGCCACGCCGTGGTACACCGTGAAGGAGTCAGTGGTGTGCACGTACACGCCCGGATCGCTCCCCAGGATCGAACCATTGGGCACGCCGAAGCCCGCAATAGTGCTTGCGGTCCAGGTCCCGTGATCGGTCTGATCGATCGGGTTCGGCACCGGGTTCACCGTAGTAGTCAATTGATCGGTCGCTGTATTCCCGACGTCGTATTGGTTACCGACGAAGTCGAAACCGCCGATCACCTTCTGATTGGGGAACATGGGCTTACCGGCGTAGTTAGCATTGTCAGTCGCCGGATAGTTCAGTTGACTCAGGTCAGGGTCGTTGGCGTGTGCCACCGCGTACTGGTAATCGGCCGGGTTTCCCGAGCCGCCAAAGTCTCGGTGCGTATAGTCGATGCCGGTATCGAGATCGGCGACGGTCGTGCCATGCCCGGTCAGATGCAGCGGGCCATCCAACACCGCCTGAGCGCCGATCAGCGGCACGCTGTGCTGCAGATTCGGCTTGATCGCGCCCAGAATCTCGACCGACTGAACGTTAGGCAGGGCCTGAAGCTTGGCGACGTTTTTCGCGGCGATGGCGTTGACCACCACGCCGTTGGCGACGTTGCTGACGGTTTGAGTATGGGCCGCGCCCATGGACATGGCCGCCGTTGCCACCGGCGTCTGCTCGGTCTTCATATCGGCAGAGCGACGGAGCTGCACCCCGATATCGGGCGCCTTGCTGTTGGCCGCGCGCGCGGCGATATAGGTCTCGGCCAGGGGAGCGCCGTTGAGTGCGACGAACACATCCACTAAGCGATTGGGATCGGCCAGCGCCTTTGGATTCCCAATCAGCTTGGCTGGAGGAGCATCAGATGGACCGACATACTGACTCGCGTGACTCGCGAACGCCTGCCCGCCTCCGGCGCCCACCGAGGCGCCAGCTGTCATAAGCAGGGCAAGCCCGCCTACCATGAACGATCTTCCCCTCAACTCCTGGCTCCTTCTTTGCTAACGATGGATAAAGAACATGCCGAGTTTATCCCAACTCGCGCTTTATTGCAACGTGGTTCGAAGGAGTACTCCTATATATTCCTCCCTTCCCTCCAGCCCACCTTGGACCAATTCCAGGGCCCGCGCCAGCCGGGCAATTCCCTCTCGGATCTGCGCCGAAGTCGAGTTGGAAAAGTTTAGGCGCAGGGTATTGTGTCCGCTTCCATCAACGTGGAACCCTTGCCCCGGCACAAACGCCACCTGCTGCTTCATGGCCTCTCGCAGCAGTTCGGACGCGTCGATCGCGTCGGGAAGCTCGACCCAGAGAAACATTCCGCCCTCGGGACGGGTCCAACGAGCCTCCGGCGGGAAATGTTCGGCCAGAGAAGCCAGCATGACGTCCCGCCGCTCATGGTAGGTCCGCACAATGAGCTGCTGGTGGTCCTCCAGGTACCCGCTTCCAAGCATCTCATAGGCAATCATCTGGTCCAGGGTCGAGGTATGAAGGTCGGTGCCCTGCTTGGCTTGCGTGAGTTGAGCGATAACCTCCGGGGCGGCGACCACCCAACCGACGCGCAGTCCCGGCGCCAGGATTTTGGAGAAGGTACTCAACGCGATGATGTTGCCGTGATACTCGCTGTGGTTCCCTTGCCGCGCCGACTCGAGCCCAATCAGCCGGGGAAGGTGCCGGCCTTCGAAACGTAGCTGGCGGTACGGATCATCCTCCAGGATGGGTAACCCATGGCGTACTGAGATGTCCACCTGCGTCTCCCGCCGCTCCCGCGACAGCGTCACACCCGTGGGGTTCTGAAAATTCGGCTGGCAGTACAGCAACTTGGGCTGCCGCGACGCTATCTCCTCCAGGAGATCAACGTCCATCCCAGCTTGATCGGACGGCACACCGATGAAGCTCGCTTCATAGGCGTTCCAGGCTTGCAGTGCGGCGAGATAGGTGGGGGATTCAACCACCACCGCATCACCCGGGTCGAGCAAAATTTTGCCCACCAGATCAATCGCCTGCTGTGAGCCGGTAGTAACCAGAATATTGTCCACCGTCGCGGCCACACCCTCGTCCGTCATCCGCTGCGCGATCAGCTCACGAAGCGGACGATATCCCTCGGTGGCGCTGTACTGAAGCGCCACCCGCCCTGCCTCACGCAGGACGCGCTGGGCTACGTCCGCCACTTCCTCCACCGGAAAAAGCTCGGGGGCGGGCAACCCGCCGGCGAATGAAATGAATCCCGGTTGTTCGGTGATCTTCAACAGCTCCCGTATAGCGGAACTCGACATACGACCGGTCCGCCTCGCATACCGCTCGCTCCAGCAAATCTCCACAAGTTACCTCTCTTGCTCCGGTTGTCCTCTCAACCACCATAGATCAGAAGTCTAACGACGCTCTCATGCCACACTGACGGGGCAGATGCAGAGGACGACCGAGAGGAGACAGGACATGCCGATTGTCGCCATGAGCAGCAGCACGCTATCAGGTGGGCCGGGCGCGGCCCTGCTTAACGAGTACCTGTTCGGCCTGGTCGACCCGTCGCATCCCAGGATCTGCTTCCTCCCCACCGCAGTCGGCGACTCAGCGGAGTCGATTGCCGGCTTCTATGGGGCCTTCCCGGCCGGGCGGTGCGAACCGTCCCATCTGACGCTCTTCAATCGCACGGTCGATGACCTGCGCTCGTACCTGCTCCAGCAGGATATGATCTACGTGAACGGCGGCAACACCGCGAACATGCTGGCCGTCTGGCGCCTACATGGCCTCGACGCCATCCTGCGCGAGGCCTGGCAGCTGGGCACGCTGCTCTGCGGCTTCAGCGCGGGGGGCCTCTGCTGGTTCGAGAGCGGCATCACCGACTCCTTTGGCCCCACCCTCACCTCAATGCAGAACTGCCTCGGCTTCCTCCCCGGCAGCTTTTGTCCGCACTACGACTCCGAGCTGAGCCGCCGGCCAGCCTATCAGGGGGCCATTGCAGAGGGCCTGACGCCTGGCTGGGCCGTGGACGACGGAGTTGCCTTGCACTTCGAGGGGACCGAGCTGCGGGCGAAGGTAAGCACGGCGCCGAGTGCCCATCTGTACCGCCTGGAGGAGATCGATGGGGAGGTGCGGGAGACAGCAATCGAGCCGCAGCCGTTGTGGTAAAAGCGGCGAGCCTTCAAGCAAGAACCCGGCATCTATGACGCGTGTCAAGTCAAATGAAAATCGAACCGAGGGAGCTGTCTGAGTGAGTGAATAAGTGAATGCGGAGGCGTGCATTTGCTGGTCGGACGGAGTACAACGACGCTTGCATAGGTCACGCAGCCGAAACGACCTCTTGTCGCATTTCTTTGGGCCTGCTGGCGTTCATGCCCATTCCACGAAGGAGAATTTCTTGAGAATGCTCCGGTACCGCATCATTTACCGCATCATTGCCCTGCTCGTAATTATCCCCGCCCTGGCTGTCCTATCCGCCCCACTTTCCGGAATCCCCGTCCACGCCGCCACCACCCGTGCGGTAACGACCAACGCGGACGGAGATTGCACCGCCGCTCCCCAATCCTTTCGCTGCGCCCTGGCCAGCGCCCAGGACGGCGATACCATCACCTTCAACATTCCAATCGCAAGCTGTGGATCGCCCTGTGCGATTAAGGTCGCCAGTGGCCTCTCCCTCAGTACCCCAAACGTGACCGTGCACGGAACCAACCAGGCCAACGGATCGATGGTGGAGATCGACGGCGTCAACACAACCGGCCAGACCGGGCTGACGCTGGGCGCCTTCTCAAGCACCAGAAACGCCAGTTCAGGGCAGCTGGTCGAGCACCTGAGCTTCGTCAACTTCACGGGGGCGAACGCGGCAGGGATAACCGACGGCCGCACGTTCGGGGGGACTGTGGATACCATCGCCTACGATTACGTGGGCATCGCGCCGGACGGGACGACGGTTGGGCCTAACACCGTGGGTATCCGGCCGGGTGGAGGAACCATCATCCACGACAATGTGGTCAGCGGCAACACCGGCGACGGCATCACGAGCATGAGCGACGGCGTGAGCTTTTACGCTAACAAGGTCGGGACGGACTCCTCGGGGAACGTGGCCAGGCCGAACGGCGGCAACGGCATCGACATCGGCTCGGATCAGGGCGATTGCGTCGGGGGCCTTTCCCAAAACCCCGGCAGCTTTACCAGCACCTGCCAGGCGGAGACCGGCAACGTGGTCAGCGGGAACAAAGGGGACGGCGTCCTGGTCCAAGGTAACGGAGGCACGAAGGTCCAGAGCAACCTGATCGGCGTAGGCGCCGACGGCACCACGCATCTGAGGAATCGCGGCAACGGGGTCGAGGCCGGCACCACCGGCATCATCGGCGGTTCCGGCACGCTCGCCAACACCATCGCCTACAATGTTGGCTCCGGGGTGAAGATCGTCGGACCGTCCGCCTTCACCATCAGTCAGAACCGTATCCACGACAACGTCACGACCGCTCCTGCCACCGCCGGCTCCGCCGGCGAGATTTACCTCACCGGCCAGGACCCACAAACGTGTAGCTCGTCGACCTCGACCAGCAACCAGCCGAACGAATATCTGCCCTGCCCGCTGATTTTGTCCTTCACGGGTGGCACAGCCCAGGTCAAGACCTGCGCTGGGTGCACCGTCGAACTCTTCAGCTACCACGCCGAGCCGAACGACCGTAACTCCGGTGGGAGTGTGAGCTACCTGGGCACAATGACCAACTCCCAAACTGCCTGTACCACCGCCTGTGCCAACAACGCCGCGAACACCGTCACCTTCACCAACATTTCAGCTGCCGGCGTTACGGCGACAGCGACCAAAGGCGATGGTACCGAGACTTCAGAGTTTGCGCAGGACGTTGGCAACAGCGCTCCAACCGCGGCTCGAGTTGCGCACTTTGCGGCGCGACAAGTGGGAACGCGCGTACTCTTCCACTGGCGCGTGGTAACCTCCCAGGGCATCGTCGGCTTTCACCTCTTCGCCCATGGCCGGCAACTCGATCGCGCGCTGATCCCGGTCCGGCTTGCCGGGGCCAGCTACCGCTATGACGCGCAGTGGAGCGGAGGCGGGCCCTACACGCTCCGCATCCTCCTGTCTCACGCACAGGTGGTGACGGTGCGAGCAAGCTAAAACGGCCGCCCAATCCATCCCGGGAGCCCGGCTGCCTCGCGCAGCCGGGCTCCTGTGTCTCTCAGGATGCGTCGGTTGGCGAGGTCTCGATTGGCGTGCGACGGCTCCGGTAGACTGCGCGGATCAACTCGGCTATGGTACCGGCCACCACCACGCCGGCGAAGGTGCCGCCCAGCACCAAGGCTGCAATGGTCAGCGGATTGCGGGAGATGCTGCGCACCAGGTGACGCACCGGGAGTGGCATCGGGACAGCAATCGGAGGGAGCGTGATATTGGGCAACGCCGGCAGAGTGAAGGAAGGAATCGGCAGCAGGGGTAAACTGATGGCTCCGCCGCCGTTGCTCTGCCACACTATAAAAAACACCAAGCAGGCCGCCAGGGGGACTATAGTGGCAAGGACGATATGTGAATCGTGTTCCGAGCGCATCGTAGAGACCTCGTGATGAGTAGGTACCTGCAGCGTACGCGCCTACAACCGGCCTGTCAACGTAGCTGGCGACGATTGGCAGGGCAGAGAGCGGGACTTTTGTCACCAGCCGATCGGCGTCCCGATCATGGCCCTCTGAACCCCGCGAATCGTTTACCGCGCTGGGCGTGTGGTACAGTACCGCAATTCGATCTATGAGGAAATCTATGCGCGGTTCCCCTGTGGCTCTCCTCCTGGCGATCCTTCTAGCCACGTCCGGCATCGCGTCCGCGGCCAGACCGCCTCAGGTCGTGGGAAACTGCGAGGAGCCGGATCAGCAGTCACGCATCTCGTGTCGAATCGCTGGCCATCACTTCCATCCGCACGAGCACGTCCGCCTCATCTACCACTTCACTGGAGTGGGACCAGATGGCCATCGGCGTACCCTCAACTATCACCGCGGCACGACCACCAACGGGCACGGCGACTTTCTCCCGCCTGCAGTGCTGTTCAAGGTTGATCGCACCAGGACCGGCTTCCAACTGACAATTGGCGCCACCGGCGAACGCGGCGACCGCGCCACGTTCGCCATGTTCGGAGCCTGAGCGCCTACAAGCTTCCCGACTGCCGCAGCATGCCGCCATCGATGAAGAAGGTACTTCCCGTGACGTACGCCGACTCGTCCGAGGCCAAATAGACCGCTAGATTGGCGATCTCCTCCGGTTGGCCCATACGGCCCACTGGAATTTCGGCCAGCAATTTGGCGAATTGATCGGGATGGGCTTTGAGATCGGCGTCCATTGGCGTGTCGACCGCGCCGGGTCCGATATTGTTCATCGTAATACCGAGAGGGGCAAGCTCCACACAGGCGGTGCGCATCATCATTCGCAAGCCGCCTTTGGATGCACAGTACGGTACGTTGGTCGGCATGGGCAGATCCTCGTGCACCGACGAAATATTGATGATTCGACCCGCCCCTTTCTGCTCGATCATCCGGCGGGCTGCTGCCTGAGCGCAGAGAAATGGCCCGGTCAGGTTTACCGCGATCACCTTGTCCCAGAGATCGAGCGAGATGTCGACAAAGGGCAGCTTGTGCTCGATGCCGGCGTTGTTGACGAAGATGTCCAGTCGGCCAAATTTCTGGCAGGTCTGCTCGATCATGGCCTGGACCTGGTCCGGCTTCGTGATGTCGGCTTCGACCGCCAGCGCTTTCCCCCCAGCCCTGGTAATCTCATCCACCACCGATTTGGCGTCTGCGTCCTGTCCGTGCACGTAGTCAATGGTCACTGCGGCGCCCTCGCGGGCAAAGACCTGAGCAATGGCCTTTCCTATGCCGGTGGCCGAGCCGGTAACGATGGCGGTCTTGTTGGCTAATCGCATGATTATTCCTTTCTACTGCTATCCGCGTGATGGTTGGGAACGGGTAAACCATCTATTGGGAGCGCCACGGTGAACGTGGAACCACTCCCCAGCTCGCTTTCGACGCTGATTGTGCCTCCGTGACGCTCGACAATGCCTTTGGTGATATAGAGGCCGACGCCCATGCCGCTGGCGTCCGGAACGTGCTCCACTCGAAAAAATCGTTCAAAGATACGCTCGCGCGCATCGGGTGCGATCCCCTTGCCTTCGTCTCGTACGATGATCCGCGCATCGCGCTCGCGACGCACCGCAATCGTCACCACCCCTCCTTCCGGACTAAAGCGCAAAGCATTGCTCAAGAGGTTCATCACGACCTGTTCAATCCGGTGCTCGTCGGCCACAATGATCACCGGCTCCGACGACAGATCGAAGAGGATCTGGCGATCTTCCTGCGCCATCTCCATCATCTCGCCCACGCGTGTGACCAAGCGCCCGAGATTCACTTCAGCCAGAGCCAGCGACATCCTGTCCGTTTCCAGTCGTGTCAGATCCAGCAGAGAATCGATTAAATCTTGCATGCGCGTGGTCTGACGCTCGATCACGGTGTATGCAGTGAGCGTGCTTTCCGGGGCAGCATCGCGCACTGCTCGGCGTTGGAGTAACTGCGCGTACCCTCTAATACTCGTCACCGGTGTCTTCAATTCGTGCGAGACCAGCGAAAGAAACTCGTCTTTATTTCGCTGCAGGGCACGCACTTCGGTAACGTCCGAGTACACCTCGATCCGCCCCAGCATGGCGCCGTCGTCGGTGTAGACCGGACTGCTGTATCGTTCCAGCGTGCGCCGGCTGGGCAGCAACACCTCGACATCCTCGGTGGCCGTTTCCTCGGGGTGGTTGTACAGATAGAGCAGGCGACGCTCAAAGTCGTCAGGTTGCACCATATGATCTTTGATCGCCGCGACGACATCCCGCTGGTCGCGACCCACCACCGCGTGAAAGTCGAGGCCCAGTAGATCGCCGATTCGCCGATTCGCATAGAGAACTTCGAGCGCTGGTCCGACCAGAAAAATGCCGTTGTTCGTGCTGTTCAGCACCGCCGAGAGCATGCTTTGCGATTGGGCGAACTGCGTAAGCGAGGTCTCCAGCGCTTTTCGAGTGAGTACCGCGTCCGTCCGAGGCCAGATGGTGAGAACGATCGACGCGACTTCGCCATCCAGAGCCCGTTCCGGCGCCAGATGCACCTCGTAGTAGCGTGCCCCATACTCATCAAATACGGCTACCTGCGCCATATGCTGCGGTTCCCCGGTCCACCGCACTTCGTCGAGCGCCGCCTCGACGACCGGCAGAGAATGGCGCAACGCCCGCAATGAGCGACCTAGCAACGGCACGCGGTCGTGCTCCAAGACCTGCCGAAATGCGAGGTTAGCATAGCTAAAAACATGATCCGAGCCCTCCACCACCGCGATACCACCCGGGTCCAGTTCCAGAATCCGACGGAACATGCACTGGTGCTCCAGATCGGGGCGCGCTTGCTGAATATGCTCGGCCGCTGCCTCGCCAAGACGCAGCATCGCCCCACGGCGCTCCTCATCCACCGGCTCCGCCAGCCCAAACACCAGGAGCACACCGACCGGTGCGTCGTTGTGGAGCGGAATCAGCTGCCCCGCGACCACCTCCATCTCGACCAACGAAGCGGGGAGTGGCGGAACAGGGACGATAACACGGCGTTCCAGCACGTCGCGAAAGGGGGTCGAGTCCCCATCCTCAACCTCGCGTCCCACCCAGCTCCTTACACTCTCGTCACAGGCCGCTGCGATCGAAAAGGCATCGGCGAGATCGTCGTACAACAGCAAGATAGCGCCCGCTGCCGCCATGTCCGCCGTTGCTTGCCGGCATAACTGGTCCAGAAGATGTGGGAAGGCGGGCATAGCCTCCGGGCCGGCGCGAGGGTGTGGCTGTCCAGGAGCAGATTCCAACCTCGACTGATACCTCCAGGAAGAACGGCGCGTCGGGCCATTAAAGGCTCGTTCGAGACCGGTAGAATGGCAAGCCCATGGGTTTCCTGCCTATCCCCTGCCCCTCCAACCTAGCAGAAGTTGTGCAGCGCGGTAGAGTGGGCCAGTGCTCCTGGCGCCCAGAGCGAGGTACTCACTATCGACCCACTACGGCGGTTCATCCGCCGGCTATCCGCACCCCACGCGCCCCAGGCGGTGACGCTCTATGGGAAACCTGGCTGCCACCTCTGCGATAATGCAAAGATCGTACTCGAGCGCCTGCGCTCGCGGTATCCGACGGTCATTGAGGAAGTCGATATCACACGGAACCCGGCGCTCTTCCGGCTCTATGACATCCGGATACCGGTACTGGAGATCGGAGACATCACGCTAGAAGCGCCAATCCGGGAAGCAGAACTCCGGCAAGCCCTGGCAGCCGCTATGAAGCGACCTGCTGCTCGTGGCGCCAACAGATCGAGTTGACCAGGTCGATGAAGGCCTCGGCATCGAACGGTTTAGTCAGCACACCGACGTAGCCGTGCGCATCGTGCTCAAACTGTTCTTGGGCGGAAGCGTGGGCAGTGAAGGCGATTGCCGGAACTCCGAGCTTGGACAATACCGGACCCAACCACCACAGGTCGAACTCAGCTGGATGGGTCCCATCGATCAAGGCTACGCACGGTCCACGGCGCGTGGCCTCGACCAGCAAATCCTCCAGGCTGACCACGTCCACGATCGTATAGCCCTGGTCCTCCAGCAGTTCATGCACGAGTTGGATCAGGTCTCGGTCGTCCTCGCGAAGTAACACGCAGTCGGCCATACGCCCTCCCGTAGCACAGCAAGTATATTGCGCCGCGAAGCACAGTGCAACATGACCGTAGATCTGTAGATCTGGACTTGCGACGGGACGATGGCCGTCAGCGGGGCGGCCCCCGCCGGACTCGCTCCTCCATCCTCGCTATGGGCCAATCGCCCTCCCACTGCCAGCCGAACGCCCACGGACTCAAATCCTCCAGCCACCAGGTCGCGCCCGCCTGCTGGTAGGTCGCTACCTGTTCCTGGTCTCGGGCCAGGTCGTGTCCATCCGTGTGGCCGCCAATCGCAACCTCCAGTGGTTCGTCCACGGTGCGGTGATGCATGGTGTACTCGACACACGCCCGCACTTGCTCGGGTGTCAGCCGTTCGTGGATGCCACCCCGCACACTGGTCGGAATGATGCCGTCCCAGCGGGCTCCTCGGCGGAACGGCGGCTTGTTCGGCCAGCGTCCCCCCACCCAGACGGGAATGCGCGGCTGCTGATGGGCCGGCGGCGCGAAGGGAACGGCGCCTTCACGGCCAGGTAGATCGCGCACATGCACCGTGTAATGCTCTCCATGGTGCTCCACGGCTTCACCGCGCCAGAGACGCTCCAGCACCTGCAGCCCCTCATCCAGCATCCGGCCACGCGCCACCAGATCAGCCTCGTCGCCCAGGTGCTCCCATTCCTGGGGCCGCACGCCCAGCCCCACCCCGAGTATCAGGCGGCCACGGGATACATGATCGAGTGTTACGGTTTCCCGCGCCAGCTTCACCGGGCGCCGGCGCGGCAGAGGGGTGACCATGGTACCGATCCGCACTCGCGTTGTCCGCAGGGCAATCGCGGTCAGCGCCATCCATGGGTCCGAGATAGGAAATAACGCCCAGTACACATGGTCCCACAGAAAAAAGCCGTCCCAGCCAGCCTCCTCCGCATCGTGAGCCAGCGCGGCTAGACGGCGCACATCAAAGTACGGTCCAAAGTTGGGAATGGAGATGCCGAACTGCACTACTGCCGCCGCGCCGGAACCGGCACTAGGTCCGCAGAAACTGCGTAGCCAGGCCCGCCCCCGGCTCGTGCTGCATCGTCAGCATCAAGCCCAGCAACACCCCCGCCAGCAACACATATCCAGCCAGCGATCCCAGCACCTCCCGTAAGCGCATTCCGGGCAAGCCGGGACGACCAGCTCGGTGTGCTCGGACCTCCGCAAAAAATTCGGCGGCGCCGATAAACAGGATAAAAACCAGCAGACCAAATCCAAACTTGAAGGTGAGAACCAGCGCGGCCAGAAAACCGGCCAGCATCACGCCAATACCCAGCCAGCTGTTGAGTGAGAACGCCACGGATTTGACAATGCGGCCACCGTCCAGTGGATTAAGCGGAAACAGGTTGAATAAATTGATGAAGGCCATCCAGCCGGAGGCCGCGGCCCAGAGCGGATCCTGAGTGGCCACGTAGAGCGCCCCGGCGCCCAGGGCCAGCGCCAATCCCCAAATTGGTCCCATGATCGCCACAAACACCTCATCCCGACGCGACGGGAAGGCGCTTTCCGCTACCGCTGCTCCCCCGAACAGTGGAATGAAGTAGATGCCCTTGGTCTTGATGCCGACCCGCTTCATGGCCCAGATATGCCCGTTCTCATGGACAAAGAGAGACACCAAAATGAGGACGGCAAACTTCCAAGAAAACAGCACGGCATACGTGGCAAAAGAAGCCGTGAACAGCACCAGCTTGGCCAGCTTGAAAAACTTGGCAAATTTAAGAAAAAAGGTAAGGAGCAGCCCGGCCGCACCGGTCCTGTCAGACTTCCGTTTTATGGGTTGGGCACTCGGGATCGTGTCCGAAGGTTGTTCAGCAATCATGGGGTATGTCCGGTGAATGGTGGATGACTGGAAACGCGGTCAGCAGCTACAGCTTATCGCTGCCCGGTATGTGCATCTTCAGTGTAGCCCTGCGACATGTGAAGATCATGTGAGTAATTCTCTCCGTGCGCGGCCCCCCCCTCCCCCTAACCCCCTCCCCCTCGCGGGGCGGAGGGGGAATGCCTGATTGGTGTGCGGACCCCCGTGACGAGCTGGAAGCCGCGGAGGGACGGGCACCCCGTCGGTCGCCCGGCCGGGCGCCACAATGCTGCCTCGATCTGTAAGTGTTCGCGTAGCAGGCAAGGTATCGCCCCTCCCCCCCGGAGGGGGAGGGGTTGGGGGAGAGGGGGCAGCGTGCAGCCCAGACACTGTTCCCCCGCACGGCGACACGTGCTATACCTCATATAGAGCGATACCTTAGATGAAGGAGCAGCTATGAACACAGTCGTACGCGGCGGAGTGGCCGGCGCCATCGCCACTGGTACCATGTCAGCGGTCATCGCGGGAGCCAAGCTCGGCGGTCTGGTGCATCTGCCGCCGCCCAAGCAGATCGCGGACCGGGCGGGCAAAAAGGTCGGTGTGGACATCAGCAAGCTTCCCGAACCGGCATTTCGCACCCTGTGGCTCGGTGCCCATCTGGGCTATGGCATAACCTGTGGCATCGGATACGCGCTGGTGGTTCGCCGGTTTCTGCCGGGGAGACCAGAAATTCGTGGACTACTCTTCGGTGAAGCTCTCTGGGCGATAGGGTACCTGGGCTTCCTGCCTGGCCTGGGCCTCTATCCATCCCCCGATGACGATTCCAGCTCACGCACCGCGGTGATGATCGTCGCACACGCTGTCTACGGCGTCACCGCCGCGATCACGGAGGCTGAGCTCGACCAGTCCAGGTGAAGCCATCTGGCGGGCCACCCGGCCGGGACAGCACACCGACCTATTCTGTCTCGGGGCTGATGGCATATGAAGCCTGCCCGTACCAGTACTATCTCACCTATGTGCGACGCGTTCCGCCGCCGCTATCCCCTGCCATGGCGCTCGGGACCAACATCCACGCCTTGATCGCCGCTCACTTCACGCAACCCTCGCTGCTGGAGCCGGAGGCGACGCCAGAGGCGCTGGAACTGTTCAACCGCTTCCTCCAATCGCGTCTCAATACGCGCGCGATCCTCTTCGAGCAGGCATTCACCCTTCCCTTCGCGGGAGGTTCGGTGCGCGGACGGATCGACGCTGTCTTCCCGCTCGACGATGGGCGTCTGGAGTTGGTCGACTTCAAGAGCGGCCGGCCGGAGGCGCGTGAGTGGTTGGGAGACACCCTCCAGCTTCCGCTCTACGGCATGGCCGTCGCCGAGCGCTTTGGTTGCTCCCCGGAAGAACTGCTCTACACCTACCACTTCCTTCGCGACGGCTCCGAGCAGACGACGGCTCCAACTCCGGACAGTAAGCAGCAGATCACACAGCGGGTCGACACCATCCTGCACGCGATTCAGCGTGGCCAATTCATCGCTCGACCCGGGTGTCAATGCTACGCCTGCCGTCGAGGCGCATCGGGATAATCAGGCGCCGGCGTTCAGTCCTGCGTCAAGAGCCGAGGGCCATGCTGCGATACCAGTCCTCAGTCATTGATTCTGGCTGGTTGATAGCGCATACTGTCCCTAGCGCGACTGCTGAGTGCGGTTCCGGTCGCTGACCGTCGCGCGTCTTTATTGTTTCAATCGGGTTCAGTCCCCGCCGGCTATCGGGTTTTTTCGTAGTAGGGAAGGACAGTCATCATGCGTTTGTCTCGTGGTCTTGCGTTGATAGTTTGGTTGGGCTCCAGCGCGGTAATCTCCTCAACGACCAGTGGTGCAGGGTTCAGCCTGCCGGGGGTAGCGTATGCCGGCAGTTGCACTCCATTGGCACAAAGCTCGAGTGATCAGACGGCCAGTAACGGCCTTGGCACCTTTGGCGACATAGAGAAATCCTTCACCGCGGCGCGCGCCGCGGAAGGGTGCAGCACGCCTCTGAATCTCACCGCCAATCAGGGCATAACCGAGGCCGCCTGGAGCGGCTATTCTCCGCAGCAGCAAATGTTCGTGCTGTATAACGCTGAACGGCAGGATCGCGGCGTGAGCTTGTTAACGCTCGACACCACGCTGATGTCGCAAATCGACGTAAACCACAGCCACGAGATGAATCAATATAGCTACTTCGCTCATCCCAGCCCAATCAACAACCCGAGCAATAAACCGGGGGATATCTTCAGCCGGCTGTTAGTGAACCCAGCTATCAGTAACGGCTGGACCAACATAGGGGAGAATATCGCCGGCAATGGATCGGCAGCCGCAGCCGTGTTCGAGTACATGTACGACGACAGTGGGTCTGGTTGGGGCCACCGGCACAATATCCTGGGGTACACCGGCGGAAGCAACTTCGGCTCGTTCAACTGGGTGGGCATCGGCGTGTCACCAAGCAGTACCTACGGCCTGTTCTTCACCAGCGACTTTCTACAATCGTCCAGCTACACGGCGCCGACCGCTGCCGACACCTCCGCACCCACAATGTCAGCGCCCACGGTGGCGGTCGCCGCGGGAGGCACGGTGACCGCCACGGCAACCAACGTGGTGGACTCGGGCGCGGGCACCGGCACCGGTGTTGCAGGATTGACTGGCGTTGTGTTCTACGCCGGCTCCGGCGCCAACCCGACTACTGTCCGCGGAACGCAGAGTGGGACCAGCTGGACGGCAAGTCTGAACCAGCCGACGGGAACAACAGTACATGCAGTAGCCGTGGACGGCAGCGGCAATTACACCGATTTGCCATCTTCTAGTAGTCCCACCGCAGCCCATGTGACGCATCTGGCCGTTTCCCATCACGGCGCTCAAACGACGTTCCGCTGGAGCGTGGCGCCCAATCATCAGATTGCCGGATTCAACCTGTATGCCGGCGCGCAGCGTCTGAACGCCCACCTCATTGTAATCATGCAGCGCACCTCCTTTCGATACAGTGTCCGTTGGAACGGGCAAGGACTGTTCAACCTCGAGGTCGTCATGTCCAACGGAGAGGTTGTGCACGTCGCCGCACACTAATCTTGTTTCAGAGTTCGGCCCGATCCCATAGCGACTACCTTCAGCTCCCTCGACCGCTGCATTCTCGTGAGCGGACAGTGCCCCTGTCTCCCCTACCCCTTTCGCCGGAGGGCTGAAAGGGGTAGGTAGGGTGGACGGCATAGACAGATAGCGCGGGGCGATCTTCCAGGATGGAGGTGACCATCCCACCACCTGGAGACGCCCATGCGCTTTCCGGCCGAATGCAATCAACGGACCACCCAACGAGTCGAAGCTATCCTGCACGCGATTCATCGCGGCTAATTCGCCGCTTGCCCGCGCTCGCCAACGCTACGCCTGCCGGCGAGTCGCGTGGGAATGCGCAGTCGCCGGCGTTCAATCCTGGCTCAATGGCCGATGGCCATGCCGCCATACTGGTCCTCAGTGGTTGACTCTATCTAAAAATGGTGCATACTATGCCTAGCGCGACTGCTGAAATGCAGTTCTGGTCGCTTACCTTCTCGTTTGCTTTTTGTATCAATCGGCTTTTGTCGTACTAGAAAGGACGGTCTTCATGCGTTTATCTCGAGGTCTGGCGTTGGCGGTTTGGTTGGGCTCCGGCGCGGTACTCTCCTCTGCTGCGGGCGTCACAGGGTTCAGCGCGCCTGGCGTGGCATATGCCGGCAGCTGTGCGCCGTTGGCATCTAACCCGACTGATCTGACGCCCAGTCACGGCTTTGGCACCTTTACCGACATGGAGCAGTCGTTCACGGATGCGCGCGCCGCGGAAGGGTGCACCACTCCCCTGGATCTCACCGCCAACGAGGGCATATCTGAGGCCACCTGGAATAGCGATTCCCCGGCGCAGCAAATGTTCGTCCTGTATAACGCTGAACGGCAAGATCGCGGGATAAACCTGTTAAATCTCGACAGCACCTTAATGTCGCCAATCGCCTACAACCACAGCCGTGAGTTTTATCAATACAACTACTTTTCTCATAACAGCCCAGTTAACGGCGGGATACCCGATCGACTGATTGAGAACCCGGCCATCGGTCAGAACTGGGACACCCTGGCGGAGAATATCGCCCAAAATGCAACGGCGGCGGCAGCCGTATTCGAGTACATGTACGACGACGGCAGCAGCCCCAATTTTTACGACCATCGGCAGATTATCCTGGGATACGCCTCGCACCCCAACAGCCCCGACACCTATGGCAAATATGACTGGGTGGGTAACGGCGTGTACCCCAGCAGGAACAACGGCCTGTTCTTCACCAGCGACTTTCTGCAATCGCTGCCGGGCGGCTATTCACCGCCCGCCACCGTCGATACGACCGCCCCCACAATGTCATCGCCCACAGTCTCGGGTTCCCCGGGGAGCACGGTTACCGCCATGGCAACCAACGTGGGCGACTCGGGCGCCAGCGCCGGCGCTGCCGGCCTGACCGGCGTTGTGTTCTACGCCGGCCCCCCGGAGGACTCTAACTCGAACTCGACCACGGTCCTCGGAACGCAGAATGGCACAACCTGGACCGCGAGTCTGAACCAGCCGGCGGGCACGGTGGTGCATGCAGTGGCGGTGGACGGCAGCGGCAATTACACCGATTGCACCGTGGGCGGAAGCTGCATGTCCTCACTGTCGTCCGGTCCCACCGCGGCACATGTGACGCATCTAGCCGTTTCCCATCACGGTTCTCAAACGGTCTTCCGCTGGAGCGTGGCGCCCAATCATCAGATTGCCGGATTCAACCTGTATGCCGGCACGCTGCGACTGAACGCCCACCTCATCGCAAGCATGCAGCGCACCTCCTTTCGATACACTGTCCGCAGGAGCGGGCCAGGACGGTTTATCCTCGAGGTGGTCATGTCCAACGGCCAGGCGGTGCGCGTAGCGGCGCGGTAGTTCTGAGTCAGGGTTCGCCCCCCCCTCCCCCCGGCCCCCCCCCCTCGCGGGGGGGAGGGGGAGATCCTTGAAGAAACTGTTTCCCGTCGCGGCTACCCCTTCCAGTAGAGAGGTAAAGTCTTCAGAGAAGCTGTTTCCCGTAGTAGCTCCCCTCCCCCCGGCCCCCCTCCCCCTCCTGATAGGGGTAGGTATTAGAACATCAAGTGGAATCATGGCGGTGGATCTGCAGTGTGGGTGGAGGATCGGG